>Ga0116227_10008405_pt1 | contig 19483 bp, 14 predicted proteins | sample S1TSphgellanicum_FD_89693 | JGI IMG/M metagenome (GOLD analysis project Ga0116227, IMG submission 89693) | Host-associated microbial communities from peat moss isolated from Minnesota, USA - S1T2_Fb - Sphagnum magellanicum MG | ecosystem: Host-associated > Plants > Peat moss > Unclassified... | reverse complement strand
GCCCGGCGCGCTGATGTTCGTCACCTTCATCGGCGCCACCACCTGCCTGTTCGCCGCCACCATCGGCTGCGTGCAGACCGACATCAAACGGGTGATCGCCTATTCCACCTGCTCGCAGCTCGGCTACATGTTCATGGCCGCCGGCGTGGGCGCCTACCAGGCCTCGATGTTCCATCTGATCACCCACGCCTTCTTCAAGGCGTTGCTGTTCCTCTGCGCCGGTTCGGTGATCCATGCGATGTCGGATGAGCAGGATATGCGCCGCATGGGCGGCATCTGGCGCAAAATTCCCATCACCTATGGCTGCATGTGGCTCGGCAGCCTCGCTTTGGCGGGCATACCGTATTTCGCCGGCTATTGGTCGAAGGATGCCATTCTGGAATCCACCTATGCGGCCGGCACGCCGATCGGCATGTATGGATTTGTCTGCGGCACGCTGGCCGCTTTCCTCACCGCCTTCTATTCCTGGCGCCTGCTGTTCATGACCTTCCATGGCCAGCCGCGCGCCGATGCGCATACCATGGAGCATGTGCATGAAAGCCCCATCACCATGTGGGGCCCGCTGGTTCTGCTCTCCTTCGGCGCGGTGTTCGCCGGCTGGCTGCTGCACGCCAAATTCATCGGTGACGCCAACGCCGCCTATTGGCAGGGCGCCATTTTCACCGCCGACGCCAATCATGTTCTGGAACAGATCGAACGCACGCCGTTCCTTATCGGCATCCTGCCTACCGCCACCGGTATTTTGGGCATCGCCCTGGCCTATCTGTTCTACATCATCAACCCTGCCATCCCGGAAAAACTCGCCCAGCGCTTCGGCCCGATCTACCGTTTCCTGCTCAACAAATGGTATTTCGACGAGCTCTACGATCTCATCTTCGTCCGCCCCGCTTTGTGGCTCGGCCGCGAGTTCTGGAAAATCGGTGATGCGCAGATCATCGATGGCGTGCCGAATGGTCTCGCCAGCCTGGCCGAAGGTGGGGCAGGGCAGGTGGTACGTATCCAGACAGGATCGATCGCCGTCTATGCCTTCACCATGCTGATCGGCCTCGTGGTCATGCTCAGCCTCTTCCTGATTATCCGGTGAGCCCAGTGACCGATATCAACGCCGCCGGCTTCCCCGTTCTCTCCCTGGTCACCTTTCTGCCGATCGTGGGCGTGATCATTCTGATGACATTGCGTGGCGACGAAGCCGCAATCGCCGGCAATGCCCGCTGGACCGCCCTCTGGACCAGCCTGATCACCTTCCTGATCTCGCTGGTGCTCTGGACCCGCTTCGATCTTCGCCAGCCCGGCTATCAATTCGCCGAAAGCGTCAGCTGGCTGCCGGAATTCGGCATCGGCTACCGCATGGGCGTGGATGGCATTTCCGTGCTGTTCGTGCTGCTCTCAACCGCCCTTACTCCGATTTGCATCCTGGCGAGCTGGGACTCGATCAAAATCCGCGTGCGCGAATACATGGCCGCGTTCCTGATCCTGGAAACCATGATGGTGGGCATGTTCTCCGCCACCGATTTCCTGCTGTTCTACATGTTCTTCGAAGGCGTGCTGATCCCGATGTATCTTATCATCGGCATCTGGGGCGGCCCGCGCCGCGTCTATGCCTCGATCAAATTCTTCCTCTACACCTTTGCCGGCTCGGTGCTGATGCTGCTGGCCTTGCTCGCCATGTGGCGCCAGGCCGGCACAACCGACATCACCGTGCTGATGCACACGCCTTTCAGCTACCACATGCAATATTGGCTGTTCCTGGCATTCCTCGCGTCCTTCGCGGTGAAAGTGCCGATGTGGCCGGTGCATACCTGGCTGCCGGATGCGCATGTGGAAGCGCCCACCGCCGGTTCGGTCATTCTGGCCGGCGTGCTGCTGAAAATGGGCGCCTATGGCTTCCTGCGCTTCTCGGTGCCGATGCTGCCGGAAGCAGCCCAGCATTTCGCGCCGCTGATGTTCACCTTGGGCGTGGTCGCGGTGATCTACACCTCGCTGGTTGCCCTGGCGCAGGAGGATATGAAGAAACTCATCGCCTATTCCTCCGTCGCTCATATGGGCGTGGTGGTGATTGGTATTTTCACCTTCAACGTGCAGGGCATCGATGGCGCGCTGTTTCAGATGATCTCGCATGGCGTGGTGTCCGCCGCCTTGTTCCTCTGTGTCGGGGTGATTTATGATCGCATGCACACCCGCGAAATCGCCCGCTATGGCGGGCTGGGCGACCGCATGCCGCTCTACGCCTTCGCCTTCATGCTGTTCACCATGGCCTCCATCGGCCTGCCAGGCACCGCCGGCTTCGTCGGCGAATTTCTGGTTCTTGTCGGCGCCTTCCAGGTGAATATCTGGCTCGCTTTGCTCGGCAGCTTTGGCATGATCCTGGGCGCTGCCTATATGCTGTTCCTGTATCGCCGAATCATTTTCGGCAAGATTACCAAGCCGGATCTGAAATCCATTCTCGATCTCTCGCCGCGTGAAATCGCCATTTTCGCCCCGCTCGCCATTCTCACGTTGTGGCTCGGCATCTACCCCGCCAGCTTCACCGGGTTTTTCGATGCCAGTGTTGGCGCCATGGTGCAGTCGCATCAGCAGGCGATGAACGCAGCACATCACGCCAGCCAGTTCGCGGGAGTTGCACGATGAACTGGTCCCTTGCCCTCCCCGAACTGGTGCTCTCCATCAGCGGCCTTGCCATATTGCTGATCGGCGTCGCGCAAAAGCGCGACAGCACGCTGATATGCACCATGCTCACGCTGGCTGCTTTCGCCATCACCGCGGTTCTGGTCATCGGCGCGCCGAGTGCGGTCGGCTATGATGGTCTGTTCACCAGCGACGCTTTCGCCAAATTCGCCAAACTGCTGATCCTGGGCGGCTCCGCGCTCTGCGCCATCCTCTCGCTCGATTACAATCAGCGCCAGAACATCAGCCGGTTCGAATTCCCGGTGCTGATGCTGTTCAGCACGGTCGGCATGATGGTCATGGCTTCCGCCGCCAATCTGATGACTTTGTATATGGGCCTGGAACTGCAATCTTTGGCGATCTACGTGCTGGCGGCGTTTGCCCGCGAGGATGTGCGATCCTCCGAAGCCGGACTGAAATATTTTGTCCTCAGCGCCTTGGCATCCGGCCTCTTGCTCTATGGCATTTCGCTCACCTACGGCTTTTCCGGCTCGATGGATTTTTCCCATATCGCCCAGGCGGTGACCGATCCCGCCGGCGTTTCCACCGGGCTGGTTGTCGGCATCGCCTTCATCATCACCGGCCTGGCCTTCAAACTCTCCGCCGTGCCGTTCCATATGTGGACGCCGGATGTCTATGAAGGCGCGCCCACCTCGGTTACCGCCTTCATGAGTACCGCGCCGAAAGTCGCCCCCTTCGTGGTGCTTTTGCGGGTGATGTTCGGCCCGTTCGGCCACATCGCTATCGAATGGCAGCCGATCATCGTGCTCATCGCCATCGCCTCGATGCTGCTCGGCAGCTTTGCCGCCATCGCGCAGACAAACATCAAGCGGCTGATGGCCTATTCCTCCATCGGCCATATGGGCTACGCGCTGATCGGCCTCGCCGCCGGCACGCAATCCGGCGTGCGTGGCGTGCTGCTCTATCTGCTCACCTATGTGGTGATGTCCGCTGGATCCTTCGCCTGCATCGTGGCGATGCGGCGCCGTGGCTTGGCGGTGGAAAAGATCAGCGATCTTGGCGGGCTGGCCAAGAACGATCTGCCGCTCGCCGCCCTGATGGCCATTTTCATGTTCAGCATGGCCGGCATCCCGCCAATGGCCGGCTTCTTCGGCAAATTGCTGATTTTCCGCGCCGCCATCGATGCCGGCATGTGGAAACTGGCCATTATCGGCGTTCTCACCAGCGTGGTCGGCTGCTTCTATTATCTGCGCATCATCAAAGTGATGTTCTTCGACCCCGCCGAGGACATGTTCGATGCACGTTCGGCCTCGCTCTCCTTCGTCGCCATGTCCACCGGCATTTTCACCCTGATCTTCGTCGTCTTCCCCGCCCCGTTCCTCGGCGCCGCCGCCCAGGCCGCAAAGGCGTTGTTCGAATGACCCAGCCTGCGCCGCCGCTCTGGCGTGTGCAGACATACCAAAGCCTTGCCTCCACCCAGGATGCGGCGATCGCCGCCGCCCAGGCTGGCGACCCCGGCCGGCTGGCGATCATCGCCGAAACCCAGAGCGCCGGCCGCGGCAGCCGTGGCCGGCACTGGACAGCGCCCGCCGGCAACCTGAATTTTTCCGCCCTGCTCAGGCCCGCCCCGAACGCCCCATTGGAGCCAGGAAGATGGGCGCTGCTCGCCGGCCTCGCCCTGCATCGCGCGCTCAGCCCCTATGCCGGCGACCTGATGCTGAAATGGCCGAACGACCTGCTGCTGAACGGCGCCAAGCTCGGTGGCATCCTGATCGACAGCACTGTCTCGCCGGAAGGCGGGCTCGCCTGGCTGGTCATCGGCATCGGCGCCAATCTGGCGCAGGCGCCGGATATTCCCGGCCGGCCGACTGCCTGCCTGCCGCCCCCAGGCGCCACACCGGCCGCGGTGGCACGCGCGCTGCTGGATGGGTTCGATCGGCTCGCCGATGCACCCACCAGCGTCATTGTCCAAGACTGGCTCAGCCACGCCCACCCCGTGGGCACGCCCCTTACCATCCACACCGCCAGCCGAACCATCGCCGGCGCCTTCAACGGCCTCACCCAAACCGGCGAAGTCTTGCTGCACGGCCACGCCGCGCCAATCTCCAGTGGCGAGGTGTTTTTGGGCCTCCCCGCCGGGACGGCAAACACCATACCCGCCCTGCATCTCGAAGGAGCCGCCTGATGCTTCTGGTGATCGATGCCGGTAACACAAACGTGGTCTTCGCCGTGCATGATGGCCGCCAATGGGCCGGCATCTGGCGAATCGCCACCGAACCGCAGCGCACCTCGGACGAATATGCGGTCTGGTTGCTCACCTTGCTCAGCTTCAGCAAATTAAGCCCCGATCTGGTCAGTGGCGCCGTTATCGGCACCGTCGTCCCCGCCGCCCTCTACCATCTGCGCCGCCTGTGCCGGGACTGGTTCATGGTGGAACCGCTGGTGGCCCGTGCCTCGCTGGATTGGGGTTTCGATATCCGCGTCGATAACCCCGAGGATGTGGGCGCCGACCGGCTGCTGAACGCGCTGGCGGCCTATCACCATTTCAAGCAGGCGCTGGTGGTGATCGATTTCGGTACCGCCACAACTTTCGATGTGGTAGGCAATGATGGCGCCTATCTGGGCGGCGCCATTGCCCCAGGCATCAACCTGTCCATCGAGGCGCTGCACCAGGCCGCCGCCCGCCTGCCGCGCATCGGCATTGGCCGGCCGCAGGCGGTGATTGGCACCGGCACGGTTGCGGCCATGCAGTCAGGCGTCTACTGGGGCTATATCGGCCTGATCGAGGGCCTGGTTACCCGTATTCGCCGCGAGATAGAGGCGCCGGCCAAGATCGTCGCCACTGGCGGCCTGGCGCCGCTATTCTCCGAAGGCACCGAGATATTCGACCGGATCGACCCGGATTTGACCCTGGACGGATTGCGCATGCTGGCGGTGAGAAACCCCGCCCCCAGACTACCCCGCGACAGAACAAGAGCGATTGAAGGCGATTAATGGACGCACATACAGGCGAATTATCTTTCCTGCCGTTAGGCGGGACGGGCGAGATCGGCATGAATCTCAACCTCTACCGCTGCGACGGCAAATATCTGGCCATCGATTGCGGCATCGGGTTCGGTGGCAACGAATTGCCGGAAGCCGTCGTGATCATGCCGGATCCGGCTTATATCGCCGAGCGGCGCGACAAGCTGCTTGGCCTGGTGATCACCCATGCGCATGAAGACCATGTGGGCGCCGTGGCCCATTTGTGGCGCCAGCTGCGCTGTCCGGTCTACGCCACGCCGTTCACCGCCGCGGTGCTGCGCCGCAAGCTCAGCGAGGCGCATCTGCTCAATGACGTGAAGATTCACGTGATTCCGCCGGGCGGCTCGTTCGATCTGCTGCCCTTCCGCCTGCAATTCATCCGGGTGGCGCATTCCACGCCGGAAGCCCAGGCTTTGGCCATCCGCACGCCCTACGGGCTGGTGGTGCATACCGGCGACTGGAAGCTCGATCCGCACCCTCTGGTCGGCCCGCCCACCGATGAAGCCGCCTTTTCCGCCCTTGGCGACGAAGGCGTGCTGGCGATGATCTGCGACAGCACCAACGCGCTGGTGGAAGGCCATTCCGGCAGCGAGGGCGATGTGCGCCGCTCGCTCTCCACCCTGATCAAATCCATCGAGGGCCGAATCGCCATCACCTGCTTCGCCAGCAACGTGGCGCGGGTGGAAAGTGTCGCTTTGGCCGCCCGCGATGCCGGGCGGTCCGTGGCCCTGGTCGGCCGCTCGCTGCGCAACCTGGAAGCGGCGGCGCGCGATACCGGCTATCTCGCCACCGTGCCGCAATTCATCGCCGAAGACGCCGCCAATGACGTGCCCGACGATAATCTGCTGATCCTGATCACCGGCAGCCAGGGCGAGGCCCGCAGCGCGCTGGCCCGGGTGGCGGCCGATACCCACCCGAATATCGCCCTGGGGGAGGGTGACACGGTGATTTTTTCGTCGCGGATGATACCGGGCAACGAAAAGGCCATCGGCGCCGTGCAGGACAATCTGGTTCGCCGCGGCGTGCGGGTGATGACCGATGACGACCATATGGTCCATGTCTCCGGCCACCCGGCGCGCGACGAATTGCGGCGGCTCTATCGGCTGGTGCGGCCGCAATACGCGGTGCCCGTGCATGGCGAGTGGCGCCACCTCTCCGCCCATGCCGCTTTGGCCCAGGAACTCGGCGCCACCCCGCTGATGCTGGAGAATGGCGACATCCTCACTCTGTTCCCGGGCAAACCCCAGGTGACCGACAGCGCCCCGGTCGGCCGCCTGGCGCTGGATGGCAACCGTGTGGTGCCCCTGCAAGGCGGGGTTATGGCCGCCCGCCGCCGCATGCTGTTCAACGGCGTGGTGGTCGGCAGCCTGGCGGTGGATGCCACCGGCCGCATCATGGGCAAGGCGCGCGTTACCGCCCCCGGCCTGTTCGAGCCGGAGGATCCGGAAACCGAGCGCCTCTGCCGTGATTTTGCCTCCGCTTTGGCCGATCTGCCCGCCCCGCTGCGCCGCGACGACTCGGCGCTCGCCGACGCCGCCCGCGCCGCCTTGCGCAAGATCGTCGGCCGCAAACTCGGCAAGAAACCGATGGTCGACGTCCATCTGCTCCGAGTCTGACGGGCTGCGGTTGCGATGAACTGGTTCACCGCCCTCGTCGTCTATCTGCTGATCTGGTGGACCGCGTTATTCGCGGTTCTGCCGATCGGCACAAACCCGGTGGCGGAGCCCGATTCGGTCACTGGCTGGCGCGGCGCGCCGGAGCAGCCGCGCCTATGGCGGAAATTATGGCTCACCACCCTGGTCAGCACCCTGATCTGGGGGGTGGTGATGGGTTTGATCGAAAGCAATTGGCTAAGCTTTCGCCACGGCATCCTCAAGATGCCCGATAATTATACAGGATAATCATGGGAATGGCCGGAATCTAGGCATTCCCCGCCTGAACGGCCACATTTCCGCAAAACACGATTGCTTTAACGATGGACGCAGGCGGGGAAGCCTGAAATCATCATCGACAGGACGAGGCTTTGCCTCCTCCTGCCGTGTGACTGGCGTTTCCTCCCTAAACTTGGCCCTGCCACCGCTGGTAGCAGGGCCGCTCTTTGGGTAGCAGGTCGAAAGTCTTACGTCACCTGGGAATCATGGGTTTACGACGTCTTTATTGCATTTTATTTCGCCCAGTTCTGCTGCGGCGCAGCAAAGTTGCTCGCCAATTCGCATGTCGCCAGGGTGGACGCCCGGTTTTTACTTCCTTCTCACCGGCCCCGATTGCGCCTATCTCACCACGATGACCGACACGCCGCTCCGCCTCATCCGCAATTTTTCGATTATCGCCCATATCGACCACGGCAAATCCACCTTGGCCGACCGCCTGATCCAGGCCTGCGGCGGCCTGACCGATCGGGAAATGACCAGCCAGGTGCTGGACAACATGGAATTGGAAAAAGAGCGCGGCATCACCATCAAGGCGCAAACCGTGCGCCTGGCCTACAAAGCCAAGGACGGCGAAACCTATCAGCTGAACCTGATGGACACGCCGGGCCATGTCGACTTCGCCTACGAGGTCAGCCGCAGCCTTGCCGCCTGCGAGGGCAGCTTGCTGGTGGTCGATGCCAGCCAGGGCGTGGAGGCGCAAACGCTCGCCAATGTGTATCAGGCGATCGATGCGCATCACGAGATCGTGCCGGTGCTCAACAAGATCGATCTGCCGGCCGCCGAGCCGGAAAAGGTCAAGCAGCAGATCGAGGACGTGATCGGCCTGCCAGCGGATGACGCGGTGATGATCAGCGCCAAGACCGGCCTGAACATCGAAGGCGTTCTGGAAGCCCTGGTCACCCGCCTGCCGCCGCCCACCGGCGATGCCGCAGCACCGCTGAAGGCGCTGCTGGTGGATAGCTGGTACGACCAGTATCTCGGCGTGGTGATCCTGGTGCGCATCAAGGACGGGCGGCTGAAACGCGGCCAGAAAATCCGCATGATGGCCAATGGCCACGCTTATGTGGTGGAGCAATGCGGTGTGTTCACGCCCAAAATGGTCACCACCGACGATCTCGGCCCGGGCGAGATGGGCTACATCACCGCGGCGATGAAGACCGTGGCCGATTGCAATGTCGGTGACACCATCACCGATGATCGCCTTCCCGCCGCCGAAGCCTTGCCGGGCTTCAAGCCTTCGATTCCCGTGGTCTGGTGCGGCCTGTATCCGGTCGACGCCGATGATTTCGAGAAACTGCGCGAGTCTCTGGGCAAACTCCGGCTGAACGACGCCAGTTTCCACTACGAGGCAGAAACCTCCGCCGCGCTGGGGTTTGGCTATCGCTGCGGTTTTCTAGGCTTGCTGCATCTGGAAATCATCCAGGAGCGTCTGTCGCGCGAATTCGATCTCGACCTGATCGCAACCGCGCCTTCCGTGGTCTACAAGCTGCACAAGACCAATGGCGACACGATGGAGCTGCACAACCCGGCCGACATGCCGGATGGCAGCGTGATCGATCACATCGAGGAACCCTGGATACGCGCCACCATCATGGTGCCCGACGATTATCTCGGCAACGTGCTGACTTTGTGCAACGAACGCCGCGGCCGCCAGGTCGATCTGACCTATGTCGGCAACCGCGCGATGGCGGTGTATCTGCTGCCGTTGAACGAAGTGGTGTTCGATTTCTACGATCGCCTGAAAAGCATTTCGCGCGGCTACGCCAGCTTCGATTACGCGATGGATTCCTATGAGGAGAGCGATCTCGTGCGCATCTCCATCCTGGTCAATACCGACCCGGTGGACGCGCTGAGCTTCATCGCCCATCGCAGCGTGGCGGAAACCCGCGGCCGCTCCATCTGCGCCAAACTGAAAGAGCTGATTCCCCGCCAACTCTTCAAGATCGCCATCCAGGCTTCCATCGGCAGCCGGATTATCGCGCGCGAAACCCTAGGCGCTCTCTCCAAGGACGTGACGGCAAAATGCTACGGCGGCGACATCAGCCGCAAACGCAAATTGCTGGAAAAACAAAAAGAGGGCAAGAAACGCATGCGCCAATTCGGCAAAGTAGAAATCCCCCAATCCGCCTTTTTGGCCGCGCTGAAAATGGATGCCTAACGTAGGGTGGGCTGCTCTTTGGCATCCCACCACGTAAAGATTGGCTCTCGCTAAATCCAATATTTTTGGCACGGACCACCCCAATGCATGTGCAGCGCATTGCCGCTTTCTCTGATGGCGACACCGGCGGTAATCCCGCAGGTGTCGCTCTTTGTCCGCACCTGCCATCGGTTGAACAGATGCAAGCTGTTGCAGCGGAAATTGGCTATTCGGAGACCGTCTTTGCCGCACCTGATGGAGATGGATGGCGCGCTCGCTACTTCGCTCCCGAAATGGAAGTCCCGTTCTGTGGCCATGCCACCATCGCCCTTGGCGCCGCACTCGCTCTCGCGCATGGCGACGGCATATTCAAGCTGTACCTTAACGATACCAGCATCACTGTGGAAGGCCGGCATGACGGCGCACTGTTGACGGCGGCACTTCAATCGCCCTCCACACGTAGCAAGCCGGCGCCACCGACCCTGATTGCTGCCGCGCTCGCTCTGTTTTCCTATACCGAAGCCGATCTCGACCCGCGTCTGCCCCCCGCGATCGCCGAGGCGGGTGCCCGCCATCTCGTAATCGCGCTCTGCTCCCGTCAACGCCTGGCCGAAATGCGGTACGACCTGGAACAGGGGCAAATTCTGATGAATGCTGCCGGCCTCATCACCATCAGCCTCGTCCACGCCGAATCCGATACCCGCTTCCACGCCCGCAACCCCTTCGCCGCAGGCGGCGTTTATGAAGATCCAGCGACCGGCGCTGCGGCAGCTGCCTTGGCCGGCTATTTACGAGATCTGGGTTGGCCTCATGGCGGTGCGATAGATATCGTTCAAGGCGAGGACATGAATGTTCCATCTCGCCTACGCGCCCAATTCAGTGCACATCCCGGCGAAAGCATCCGTGTCTCCGGCGCCGCTCGTCTGATGTGCGAGTAGCCCGCATCGCGCTTGGCCGATGCGGGGCTTTCCGCGGCGTCGGCGCGCGCCATCACAGCAACGCTTTGGGCGGGCTGCGCGCAGGTCTTGGCCCTCAGAGCGCCGCAAAATGAACGATGCGCGAGGCTAGAAGGCGTACACCGCGTCGCGCTGGGCTCTGGAGCGTATATGCGGTTTGAACGTTCTCAGCTTGGCTACATCAACGCGGTTGGAAAACACGTCGCCCAAATAATGCGTTATCCCGACATACGCGAACAGATCAAGCGCTGCATCCGGCGGAGGGCGTGGCTTCCAGCTTGGTCTGGCCGTCCCGCCAAAGACACAGTCCCATCCCACCGTAGCCTTGATGCAACCCAGCCCCTCGCCCGAACTGCCAAACCCTTGAAAGTCAGCTCACCCGATCCAAGGGTTGAACACCCTAGCATGCGTTTTGGCAAAATCACCAGTGTCGCGCGAGACCAGCGTCAAGCCGTGATGCAAGGCCGTCGCGGCGATGATCAGGTCGGGCTGCGAGAAGGTGTGTCCCGCCTTACGGCCATCCTCGACCAGGAGCCGCCATTTGAACATGACGTCTTCACTCACCGGCAACACACGCTGGTCGAACATCGGCCGCAAACTATGGGTGAGCCAGGTACTCAACGCCAGGCGCCTGCCAGAATCGGCGACAATTTCGATACCGAAGCGGATTTCCGCAATCGTCACGGTGCTGACAAACAGCAGGTCAAGCCTTTCGCCGGCGATGAAGGCGAGAACGCGCGGTTCAGGTTTTGGCCGGCGAAGCTCGGAGAGGATATTTGTGTCGAGCAGCCAGCCGGTCACAGATCGACGCCGCGCACCTGCATTGGCGCACGCGGCGGCGCGAGATCGATGTCCCGATCAGGAGAAGCTTGCATGGCCGCGATCAGGTCTGCTCCGGTGCGGTCGCCTTTCAGACGGCGAAATTCCTCTGCAGAAACCACGACCACCTCATCACGGCCGTGCACCGTCACATGCTGCGGGCCGTCGCTGCGCACGCGCCGAACCAACTCACTGAACCGTGCCTTGGCGTCCTGCAGCAGCCAGGTGCCAGATAGATTTTTAGGCCTCTCTGACGTCTTCATCAATCTAGTCATACTGACCAGAATTACCCGATAATGCGCTCAGAATGCAAGCCCCGCCTACTAAGGGTTCGGAAGCAAATAAATGAATCGGGTTCGGCGCATAAAGCAATGTCATTCAATTGCTTAGCGGGCCACGACCCCGCATTTAGTTGCGGCCGGGCCCTAAGCCTGGCGCGCCCCCACCGCATTCACGGCGTGAACGTATACACGCTTCCATGGCCGCCACCCGATGCGGTCGCGCCAAAGAACGACCCGCCCTGGTAGATCAGCCCGGCCGAGGGGGTTGCACCATTCGGCCCATCGAAATCATACAGCACCTTTTCGGTGCCAGTGCTCGGGTTGATGTCGAAGATCGTGCCATAGCTTCGTGAACCACCGTCATTCGTGGTCCCATAGAGCAGACCGCCAACCTTGATCAGGGCCGCCTGCGGCAACGTCCCGTCGTTTTCGGTACCAAAACGATGCAGAACGGTCTCGGCCGAGCTTGTGGGATCGACTTTGAACACCGTTCCGCACCCCACGCCATAGCAGCCAGTGCCGCCGCCCACCAGGGTGGTGCCATAGAGCACGCCGCCCACCTGGGTGACGGCCGACACCGGATCAGCGCCGTCATCTCCGCCGGTAAAACTATACAGCACGGTTTCCTTGCCGCTTGCCCTGGCAATCTGGAACACCGTCCCGTAGCCGGCCGAACCGCCTCCGGAGGTCGTTCCATAGAGCATGCCATGAGCGTAGATCAGGCCGGCGGAAGGGCTAGACCCGTCCGCCCCGCCCGAGAAACGATAGACGATCGACGTAGCCCACGACGTGGCCCCTATTTTGAAAACCGTGCCGCATCCTTTGCCGCTGCATCCGGTTCCGCCGCCCGCGCTTGTGGTACCATAAAACGCGTTGCCCACCCTCACCAACCCCGCTAACGGCGTGGCCCCGTCACTCCCACCGGCGAAACGGTGAAGCACTTTCTCCGTTCCGCTCGTGGCATTCACCTCGAACACGGTGCCGCATCCGGCACCGCCGCATCCCATTCCGCCGCCGGTGGGTGTGGTACCCACAAATTCGCCGCCATCGGCAGCCAGCCCAGCCTGCGGCGACCTGCCATCTTCATTGCCCTTGAAGTCATACAGCGCTGTTTCCGCCGGGTTGGCGATTGTCACCTTGAACACCTTGCCGCACCCGCCCGGGCACGCCGGCTTGCCGCCATACCCGGCGGTGCCGTACAGCGCCCCGTCCTGAAACAGCAAGGTCCCATAAGGCTGCCCTCCATCGGCACCCTGCTTGAAATCATAAAGCACGGTCAGCGTAGCCTTATGCCCAGCCAGCGCCGGCGTTGCTGAGATTGCCGCCAACACCACGGCCAAGATCTGCCTGAACAGAAACACGCCCACGCCCCCCCTGGGTCCATCCTTCGCGACAGGCCCTAACCAAGCTTACCCGCCCACCTTACCGGCGCCAGACTCTTTTTAGGACCGCTCCCCTGGTGTCAATGCATGTCTGCAAACAGATTTCGTAAGTATCGTAGCCATCCATCCTCGCGGTGGTCGAAACGAACCTGGCCGTAACAACCCGTGGGGTAGGTGAGCGCAGCGCGGCCAGGCATGGCTGACCTGGTCGGGCGATCCAGCCCCACCGGGAATGCCACGCCGACTCGCCGTCATGCCTATACTCGCCACGTTCTGCGGAGGCCGAGACCATGGCGCTTGTCATAACAGTCGCGCAACAGAAGGGTGGGGCAGGCAAAACCATGCTGGCCGCCCATTTGGCAGCCTGCTGGGCGGCGACCCGCCGGGTGACGGTGCTGGATATCGACCCTCAGCGCAGCCTGGCGCGCTGGCATGATCTCCGCCTGAAGCAGCCGGCGGTGCCGAAAATCGGCTTTTCCGACGTCTCGGGCTGGCGTCTGGCCACCGAACTCGGCCGCCTCGCGGATGGCGCCGATGTGCTGATCGTCGACACCCCGCCGCAGATCGATAGCGATGCGGCGCGCGCCATCAGGGCCGCCTCGCTGGTGCTGATCCCTGTCCAGCCGAGCATGCCCGACCTCTGGGCCTCCGAGGGTACGCTGAAGCTTGCCACGGCGGAGCGGAGGCGCGTTGCCATCGTGCTCAACCGCTCACCGCTGAAATCAGCCCTTCGTTCAGTGATTGAGGCGGAGTTCACCTTAAGGGGCCTCCCCTTGCTGCCGATGCATCTGGGCGACCGACGTGCCTATGCGCAGGCCTTCGCGCAGGGTATGGGCGTGACGGAAGCGCAGCCAAAATCGATTGCGGCCATCGAATTGCTGGCTCTGGCTGATGCGATATTGGAGATTGCTCGATGAACCCACCGATTGCCTGGCTGCCGAACCTGCTTCTGGCCGTGCATATCCTGTCCGCTGCTATCTGGGTCGGTGGCATGTTCTACGCCCTGATCGTGCTGCGCCCGGCGCTCGGCGCGCTGGATCCCACGCCGCGGCTGCAGATGCATATGCTGACCCTAAAACGCTTTTTTCTGGTGGTCTGGCACGCCATGCCGCTGATGTTGCTCACGGGCTGGGCGATGATCCCTGCCGCCGGTTGGAACATGGCGCATCTGCCCTGGTATGTGAATGTCATGCAGGGCCTGGCGCTGGTGATGGCGGCGGTGTTTCTGTTCACCTTTTTCGGCCCGTTCCGCCGCCTGCGCCGTGCCATTCGCCCGGGGCCTGAATTGCTCAGCCGGATCCGCCTGATGGTCAGCCTGAACCTGGTTCTCGGCATCACCATCATCGTCATCGCCTCGCTCGGCCATAGCTGGTAGTCCGGGCAGAGTGATGGGGGGACACACACGCGCTGTCCCCCCACTCTTCCTCATGAGATCAGGTTGTTTGGAATGACCTGGAGCCCAATCAGGTCGACCGATCCATGAGAAAAATGGAGCGTGACACCGCCTATCGGCGTATTGTCCACGCTGATCGTGTAAGCACTTGCATTATCCAAAGTGATATGCGCGGTTGAATCGCCCGGCAGGCCGGTGATCGAAATATCGCCAAACCCGCCGGTCGAATCTCCATCCAGCGTCAGGTGCAAACCGCCATTATTGGATGCGTCGGTGATGGCGGCATTTGCATCGCTTTTCAGGGTGATACTATCCAATGCACCGGCGGCGGAAAGCGTGGTGCCCAGCATGGTGCCGTTCAGAACCACCACGTCGGACCCCTGGACCGCATATTTGTCAGCCAATGTCACGTGGTCGGTTCCGCCGTTCAGCGTAACATCGCTGCGCCCGCGGCCCAGGGTGATATCGTTCACCCCGGTATTCGCGGGTGAACTGCCGATCACCACATTTGCCCGGCCTTTCACCAGATCGATGGTGTTACTGCCGTTGCCGAGCGTTCCCACCAGATGCGAGCCGGTCTTGCTGGTGTCGTTGATAAGAAAGTTCTCGTCGCCACCGGTTACGTGGTCCTCGCCGGAGTTGATCGACACCGTGTCGGTAATCCCGGCATTGCCCGCCGCGAACACCAGCATGTTATAGGAGCCGGTGGTGGTTACACTATCGGTGCCCGTTCCCAGCTTCACCTGGTTCGCATCGCCAAGCAGGCTGACGCTATCGTTGCCGTTGCCAAGGACGACGATATTGCCGCCCAATTGACTGACCTTGGCGCCAGGCATGTCGCCCACGGTAAAATTCTCGTCGCCACCCATCAGGGTGTTCTGGCCGCCCCAGAACGTGACGGTGGAGGCGAAGCTGCCCAGCATGTCGCCGGCGCTGCCGATCGAAACAACCTCGTCCATGCCGCTGGTGAAGGCAACACTGTTCGTCGCGTCACCGTTCAGAGTGACCGTCTTTGGGGTGGTGGAACCTGGCGACGGTACGGTCTGGCCCGCATAGCCGAGCGAGACATTGGTCGTGCCGCCATGATTGACCAGCGACACCTCATTCGGCCCGGCGCCGCCGACGATACTGATATTGGAATCGCTCAGCGCATGGCTCGCCATGACCTGGTTGAAGGCCGAACTGCCAAGATTGATCACGTCGGTCACCGAATTGGTGAATCCGCTGCTGTTCAGATCGACAAGGTCGGATTCCCCGCCGAGGATATTGACCGTGTCGTCAGCTCCCTCCAGCAGAACGATGTTGTTATCACCTGAAAGATTGAAAATTTCCGTGCCGCTGGTACTGCCGTATCCGGTGGAATTGCCGTTCATGGTGAATATCGTTGTCATGTGCTGCCCTTCTTTCGCGTGCGGGGATTGCGGGTGCGGTGCACGCGCGATCCAGGTTCAATGATGGGGCCGGAACAGACTGAACAGAACTGCTATACTTCCGGGTCCGCAAGAAACATATACCGGAACGAAACGCAAAACCCCCAATGCTGATAAATCTGTTCTGACATGCGGTAAGTATTAAACGATTTATTTACTTATCGTTTAGAGCGTTATCAGCCTGACTGGAATCACCACGGGCGCCCAAGCTGGCCAGGGGCTGATAAAAACGCTCGCCAGACAAAGATCCAGAGCGGCTTAGACGCGGGGTGCAACCGTCAGCGTCGCCTCCACAATATCCGCGTCCTCCGGCAATCTTCTGATGGTGAAACCCATTCGCCGCATGAAGCCGAGCATTTTCTGATTGTCGGCCAGCACCTGTCCGGCAATCACGCCAATCCCCTGGCTCGCCGCCCAGCCGATCAGCCGCTCCATCAAATGCCGCGCCAGCCCGCCGCCTTTGCAATCCGGCTGCACCAGAATGGCGAATTCGCCGTGTCCGGCATCCAACTCGCGCACCAGCCTGGCAACCCCCACCGTCGCCTGGTCGCGCTGGCGCACCGCGATGAAGGCCATTTCGCGCTCGTAATCGATCTGCGTCAGCCGTGCCATCTGTTCTGGCGCCACCTGCCGCAACGCGGAGAAAAACCGGTAGCGCAGATCCTCGGGCGGGACCCGCGCTACGAACGCGCCATGCGCGGCCGCGTCCTCGGGCCGGATCGGCCGGATCAGGAAATCCTCGCCGCCATGCGACCACATCGCGCTCAGCTGTTCCGGATAAGGCGGGATCGCCAGCATTGCGCGGCCGCCCTCCGGGCGCAACCAGATCGCCGCATCCAGCACCGACGGACCGCCTGGGCTCAGGCGCAGCCGGTCAATGCCCAGCTGATCGATCTGCGGCGTATCGATCAGCAACTGGCTGATCCGCACCAGCGCCTGCGCCGCGGCATCGGCGTCGGCCGTCTCATGCAGCCCGGCCTTGCGCGCCAAGGCCAGCGCCAGCGGCAGGTTCAGCGGCGGCAGATCGTAGCAGGCCACCGAGTCCGGCGGGCTGGAGAACCCGATCGCCGGGCCGAAAATGGCATCGTCATGCACCTGCACACGCGCCCACACCGCTGCGCCTTCTGGCGCGTCCGTGCCGAACGGCAGACCATAGCATGCCAGCACCTCCAGCGACTCGCTCCTGGTCAAGGCCATCCGGCCAGCGGCGAGGGCGGCTTCGATCCTGGCGTGGCTGGTAAAATGGTCCGCCACATCCTCCAGCACCCGGCTCGGCGGCAATTCCCGGGCGGCCTGGCGCGCATGCCGGTCCCGCAGCAAATGCGCAAAGCCCTGCACCGCCTGCTCGGGGGTAGCAAAGGCGGGCAGCCCCGCTTCGGCCAGGCGCCGGCGGTGACCGGCGCCGCTGGTCTCGCCCATCACGCAGGTCAGCAGCGGCAGCTTGGCCGTATGCCCGGCGGCGATCACCGATTCAATCGCGGCGGCATCGCCAGCCCCGGTCGGCGAGAGCAGCACCAGAACGCCGCCCACCTCAGGCACCGCCGAGACCATGGCGGCAATGCTGGCAACATCGGTGGGGGCGGCGCTGCCCGCATAGATGAGGCCGTAGATCAGGTCGGCCGGCAAGCTGGCCGTGAGCCCCGCCTGCGCGCCCTGCGGCAGGATCGCCAGCCTGATGCCGGCTTGCAGCGCCGCATCGGCCGCCAGCCGCCCCGGTCCGATCGCATTGGTCACCACCGCCATCGCCTCGCCGCGGAGCGGGCGTGACCGGCTGAGCGTCTCTGCCGCCGCCAGAAACGCCTCCAGCCCGCGCACCGGCAGCACGCCGGCCCGGCTCAGGGCTGCCTCGAACACCGCATCGGAGCGGCCGGACGGGTCCAGCAGCCGCCCGCCCGGCCGCAGCGCCACCACCGGCCGCAGCCGAGAGGCAGCGCGCGCGGCGGAGATGAACGCCCGCCGGTTCCGCACATGCCGTATATCCAGCAAAATCAGCCGCGTATCCGGGTCGCGCGACAGATAATCGAGCACCAGGGCGAAGCCGACATCGCCATTGCCGCCAATGCCGACCACATGGCTGAAGCCCACCCCGTTCGGTCCCGCCCAATCCACCACTGCCCGCGCCAGCGAGGCCGATTGGGTGACCAGCGCGATATGGCCCGGCGGCAGTGCCATATGCGAGAGCGAGGCATTCAGCCCAAGCAGCGGCGCCGCCACGCCGAAGGAACTGGGCCCGAGTATGCGCAGCCCGGTTTCGCGCGCCAGCGCCCCCAGATCGGGCGCCTGGCTGGTGACCACCGCGGTCGCGCCACCGATTGCCGCCAGGGCCCGCAGATCGGCCGGCACCCGGCTGGGCAGGGAGGTGATCACCGCCAGGTCGGGCGCCTGGCCTTCAGGCAGAATCTCGCCCCGAAACCCGCCCGCCTGCAGATTTGCCATCACGCGGGCCGCCTCCGGCGTCGCCGCCCCGATCACGGAGACGGAACGCGGCGCCAACAGCCGCTCGATGATAAAGCGCTGGGTCATGCGCCATCTTACAGCCTCGCGGCCGTCCCGGAACCCGTCGAACGGCGTAGCTTCGCGCCTTATCCTTGCAAATTAAACACCACATATTTAATTTACAAGGATGATCGAACGTAGGTCCCTTGCAACCCTCTGCGATGCCCTTCAGCGACAAGCCGCCGTTGCCATCATCGGACCGCGCCAAGTCGGCAAGACCACCCTCGCCCTTGAGGTCGCGGCGGGGCGAAACGCTCTCTACCTCGATCTGCAATCTCCCAGAGACCGCGAGAAGCTCGCCGATCCCGAACTGTTCCTGAGCAGCTACGAGAACCGGCTTGTCATCCTGGACGAAATCCACCGCGTGCCAGAACTGTTTGCGGCGCTCCGTGGCCTGATCGATCAGGGCCGGCGGCGCGGCCATCGGACCGGCCGCTTCCTGATTCTGGGCTCGGCATCGATCGAGCTGCTTCGGCAATCCGGCGAATCGCTGGCCGGCCGGATCGAATATGTTGACCTTAACCCGCTCGACGTTACCGAAGCCGCGCCAGACCTGGAAGCGGTGAACCGGCTTTGGTTGCGCGGCGGCTTCCCCGAGAGCTTCCTCGCCGCGCGCGAGGCCGACAGCTTTACGCTTCGCGTCAATTTCATTCGCACTTACCTGGAGCGGGACGTTCCTCAATTCGGCCCGCGCATTCCGGCCGAAACGCTCGGCCGGCTCTGGACCATGCTTGCCCATTCTCAAGGGACTATGCTCAACGCGTCACGCCTTGCGGCGGGTCTTTCTGTCAGCGCGCCGACCGTCACGCGTTATGTCGATCTTCTCGTCGATCTGCTGCTGGTGCGGCGTTTAACACCTTTCCATGCCAATACCGGCAAACGCCTGGTGAAAGCGCCGAAGGTTTTTGTCCGGGACAGCGGCCTCGTCCATGCGCTGCTCGGCATCGAGGACGCTAACGTGCTCGCCGGTCATCCCGTGGTCGGGACGAGCTGGGAAGGATTTGTCATC
>Ga0116227_10008404_pt1 | contig 19484 bp, 16 predicted proteins | sample S1TSphgellanicum_FD_89693 | JGI IMG/M metagenome (GOLD analysis project Ga0116227, IMG submission 89693) | Host-associated microbial communities from peat moss isolated from Minnesota, USA - S1T2_Fb - Sphagnum magellanicum MG | ecosystem: Host-associated > Plants > Peat moss > Unclassified... | reverse complement strand
GAAAGCCCCGCGGCAGCGTCGCAGCACTTGCACGGGGCAACCAGCCCGCGCGGCGTGCTGCTTCTCCCCACGGAGCTTTCCAGAGCAATCACGGTGCGTCCGATTTAAGGTTCGCTGCTCTAGCTCCAAATCCTCCGAAACCGGGCCGAAGCGGCGCTATCCCCGCTTGCCGCGTTCGGGGCCAATGGCAAAAGTTTATGCCATGGCCAGACCGGATTCCCTTTTGCGTCATCGTCATCGCGCTGGCGGGGCGCGCGGGGCATGAGGATTGCGCTGCTCAACGTCAAATTCAGCCCCAATCTGGGCGACGGGCTGTTGTCCGAATGCCTGGAACGCGAACTCGCGGTGGCTCTGCCGGGCGCCGACGTCGTCTCGATCGATCTGGCCGGGCGAAATCACTATCGCGGCCATGGCCCCAGCCGGCGCGGGCGCGTGATCGCGCTGCTCGAAGCCCTGCCGCGCTGGGCGCGGCGCCGGGCGGTGCGCGTCGCACTCGCACTGCTCGTGCGGTTCAGGCTGCGCCGCCACGTCCGCGAACGGCTGCGGGGGATCGATGCGGTGGTGGTCGGCGGCGGCAATCTGCTGTCGGACACCGATCTCAATTTTCCGATGAAGCTCTCGGGCGCGCTGGGCGAAGTGGCGCGGGCCGGCCTGCCGGTCGCAGTTCATGCGGTCGGGGTCAATCGCCGCTGGTCGCGCACCGGGCATCAATTGTTTGTCCGCGCGCTATGCGCCGCGCCACTAATTACCGCGACCGTGCGCGACCGACGGTCGCAACGGGCCTGGCACGATCTGCTCGAACCGCATGGTCTGCCGACGGCGGGACTATCGGGGGATCCAGGCTTGTTGGCGCGCTGCCATTTTGATCCACCCCGGCGCGAATTTGCCGGCGGGGGCACCGGTCCGGCGCTGGTTGGCTTGTGCATCACTTCGCCGCTGGCGGTGCGGTATCATGCCGGCCGGCCGCCGCCGCAGGTCGATTTCGCCACATGGTACTTGTGCGCTGCACGCGCGCTGGCGGCGGCGGGCCTGCGCGTCGTGTTGTTCACCAATGGCAGCCCGGAAGATCGCGCCTTTCTGTCCCGCCATGCCGCGCAATGGGGCGCCGCGCCGGACGGCGCACCACCGGCCCATTCGGTGGCGCTGGCGCCCGCCTTTGCGACCCCTGCCGAACTGGTCGAATTCATCGCCGGATGCGACGTGATCATCGCCCATCGCATGCACGCGTGCATCGTCGCCCATTCGTTCGCGATCCCTGCGGTCGGACTGAAATGGGATGTCAAACTGGAAAGCTTTTTCGCACTGGCCGGGCGCGACGCATTTATTGCCGACTGCGCCGATCTCGACCCGGCCAGCCTGACCGCGCTTACCCGCCGCGCGATTTCCACCGGGGTCGATCGCGATGCGCTCGATCGCCTGATCGCGATGACGCGGACGGATATCGCCCGTCTGGCCGAACAGATCAACGCCGTGTCACGGTCCACGCTTTGAACCACATCGACCGGATTGTCGTCCTTAACGATCTGGCGCGCCCGCTGGGCGGAGCCAGTGCCCTGGCCGTGCAATCGGCATTGGGCTTCGCGCGCCGGGGGCTGGCGGTCACCTATCTGTCGGGCGACACGCCACCGGCAGCGGGCCCGGGCCATCCCGGCGTGACGATCATCGGCCTGGGCCAGGATCGCCTGCTGTCGCGCGGGCGGATCGATGCCATGCTGACCGGATGGTGGAACCGGGCGGCGCATCGCATGGTGCGCGACTGGATTGCCGATCACGACACCCCGGCGACAGTCTATCACTTGCACGGCTGGTCGCAGATTCTGTCGCCGGCGGTGTTCGCCGCGCTTGCGCCGGTGCGCGACCGGCTGGTCATTTCAGCGCACGATTTCTTTCTGGTGTGTCCCAATGGCGCCTTTGCCGATCTGACCAGCGGCACGTCCTGCACGCGCGTCCCGCTGAGCCGATCGTGTTGCCTGGCAGGGTGCGACCGGCGCGGGCGCGTCGACAAGGCGTGGCGGCTGGGGCGCAGCACGATCCAGCGCGCGGTCATGCCGCCGCGCCGCAGCCCGCCGGTGCTGGCGATCCACGCCGCAATGGGCCCGTTGCTGCAACGCGGCGGCATTCCCCCGGCTGCAATCCATGTCGTGCCCAACCCGGCCGTCGCGTGGAGCGACACACGCATCGCCGCCGAACGCAACCGCGGAGTGCTGTTTGTCGGCCGGATCGAGGCGACCAAGGGCGCCGATCTGGCGCTCGCCGCCGCGCGTGCCGCCGGCGTGCCGATCCGGGTGGTCGGCGATGGCGCGCTCGCCGCTGCCTTGCGGGGCGCCTATCCCGAGGCGCATTTTACCGGTCGGCTGGATCAGGACGCCATTGCGGCGCTGGCGCGGCAGGCGCGCCTGCTGGTCATGCCCAGCCGCTATCCCGAACCGTTCGGTCTGGTGGCAATCGAGGCGCTGCGCAGCGGTTTGCCGGTCATCCTGCCACCCGGCGCATTGTTGGCCGACGATATTGCCCGCATCGGCGCGGGTGCGACGGTCGAGCCCCGCGACACCCTCGCCTTTGCCGCCCTGCTGCGCCGGTTGTCCGACGATGACGGCACAATTGCCGCGATGAGCCGCGCTGCCTTTGCCCACAGCGGGACGCTGGCGCTCGACCCCGAACAATGGCTGGACCGGTTGCTCGATGCCTATTGCGAGCGGCTGTGTCCGGACCCGATACGGCGTGCCCTTCCCTCGATAACGGCCAGCGCCGCCGGCACCTGATCGCTCTCTGCGCTGCGGTCCCGATCGCGCCAGGAACGCCACGGATTGGTTCGTGCCAATGCGCGAAAGTGCGGCACGCGGGTCATGATCAGGATCAACGCCAGCGCGGCCAGCACATCTGCCCAGCGCCACAGCGCAAACTGCCCGGTCCGGCTCGCCGCCATGAATTCGCAAGTTGTCAGCCAGATCGCCACGGCGCCCAGCAGTTCTGCCCCGCGCTGGCGCGGTGCCGCCATCAGCACCGCGACGCCCATGGCCAGCGCCAGTTCGCGGGCATCGCCATCGTTCATCCCGCCGCCCAGATAGCCGTGAACCGCCATCGCACCGATCGCCAGCACGGCAATCCGGGCGCCATGGACGATAGTCCCCGGGGTTACCCCCCGCGGATCAAGGCTGTTCCAAACGTGGCTGCGCAAATGACGGTTCATGGAGCCAAAATGCGGCGATCTGGCAACCAAAATCTTGCCCATGCTGGTTAATCGCCATGACCACGCATTCTTGCGTATTAAACTTGGCGCAAGCCGCGTGAAATCCCCCTCAGTAATACCTCGGATACGGGGCTATCTGAACCCACGCCCGCAGATTTCGATGATACCTGACACGCCTCCCCGATGGGCAAGGGGCGGAGGGTCTTCGATGGATTTGCGGCAAGGTCTGGGTTTCAACAGGGCCGGTGCGCGTTTCGCCACAGCATGTGCACTGTACGCGCTGCCCATGGTCGCAATGGCGCAACACGTGGTCGATGACCGCATGGAAAACGACACCGCCGCCTCGCGCCTGCGCCCGGAATACGACCAACAGGGGGTGCCGGCGGGCACGTTCCTGCTGTTCCCCACGCTCAGCGCCGAAGGGTCGTACAACGACAACATCTATGCCCGCAGCGACATCAAGGACGGCGATGAAGTCCTGGTCGTGCGCCCCGTGGTCGACGCCCGATCGCAGTGGAGCCGCAATCAGGTCAACCTTGTCGCGCAGGGCGAAATTGACCGGTATGCCACGCATGCCAGCGAAGATGTCGTCACCTGGTCGGTGGCCGGCAACGGCCGGTTCGAACTGGGCGGCGACACCGCGCTGTCGGCCGATGCGCAGTTCGCCAGCAATATCGAACCGCGCGGGACCACCGGTGACACGCTGTTCGGGGCAAAACCGGTCGCCTATGGCCAGGTCACGGCCGACCTGAAGCTGGAACAGGGGTTCAATCGCACCCGCCTGACCTTGTCGGGGCATATCGATCGCTATCGCTATGTACCGCGCGAGCTTGACGGCACACTGATCGACTTGTCCTATCGCGACTATACCTATCTCGAGGGCAAGGCGCGCGTGGCGCAGGCAATGTCTCCCGGCGTTGCCGCCTATGTCGATCTCGAATTCGATAACAACACCTATGCCTATTATGTCCCCGCCGCCGGGCAGCGCGATTCCACACAATATGCGGCGCTGTTCGGCTTTGCCTTCGGCATCAATCGCCTGCTCCAGGGCGAAGCGGCAGTGGGCTATTTTCACCGCGATTTCCGCGCCGACGCCAACCGGCCGATCGGCGGGCTCGACTACAATCTGTCGTTGTCGTGGAGCCCGACGCGGCTGACCACGATCGACCTGACCGCCGACAAGGCGTACCAGCGCGCGCCCTTGCTCGGCGTGGCCGGGTTTGAACAGCAGGATGTCGGACTGACCGTCGTGCACGAATTGCTGCGCAACGTGCTGTTGCGCCCCGGTGCATCCTACAGTCTGGCGCAATATGTCGACGGGCAATTTCACGACCGTTTTTTCAGCGGCCAGTTCGGCGTGACCTGGCTGGTCGGCCCGCACTGGCAGGTCGATGGCAATACCACGCACCGGCTCGGACGGTTTTCCGACCCCACACTGACCGCGCGCAATTTCGACCAGAACCGGTTCAGCCTGGCGCTGACCTATCGATTCTGACCAGACAGGATGGTGCGCAGTCCGATGCGGCCGGCCTCGCGCGGATGACCGCCGGGTGGTAAGGCACGCCGATGACGACATCCCCGGAACTTGCCGTCCGCCTCGCCCGAGCCGCCTTCAACAGGGCGCTGGCGCTCCGCGATCTCGCCGCCATTGGCCCGATCCTCGCGCCCGAGGCGATCCTGATCACCGGCACCGACAGCGCCGTGCTATCCGACCGAAAGGCGCAGTTGATCGCGTGGAAACGCGAATTTGCCGCGCCCGCCCCATCGGTCTATACGCGATTGCCCGAGACGATAACGGTATCGCCGGTCGAACCCATCGCGCTCGAACAGGGCACCTGGACGGCCATCTCTGCATCCGGCGATCAAACGCTGGCGCGCGGCGTCTATAGCGCCAAATGGCGGCAGACCGGGTCGGACTGGGTCATTGAGGGTGAAATCTATCTGACCCTCGGCTGATCGCGCTATAGCTTTGTTTTCGAATCGTTTTGTACGATGCTCTAGCCCTGATGTTCGGCAGTCATCCGCTGGCCAAGACGCTCGATCTCGTCGGGATTGAGCAGCCAGGTCCGCGTCTTGCGCCCTTCGCGAAACACCGGGCGAGTCAGCAGTATGCGCGCCTGCTCTTTCGCGAACGGCTTGAACATGGCAAAATGCATCACGCAATCACGGATCGTGCCGATGATCGGCGTCTTGCCGTCCAGATCGATAAGCGTCGCGGGCTGATCCCAGGGTATGTCCAACATCGCCGGACCGTATCGCGGGAACGGCAAACCGCATAGTGGTTCTTGCAACGCCGAGGCGTGACGATTTGAAGCGCCGGCCATGACCGATGTCACAGTCGCGGCTTGAATCAACAGGGCCGCTTCAAGCCGATTGCCCTCCGGATGGAGGCCATTCGAAAGAAGCGACCCTGCGATGGTTGACCAACCTTGCAATCAACGTCTTACGGCAATGCCACGAACTCAGTGACCGTGATGGCCTCCGCCTCCGCCGTGACCGCCGCCACCGCCATGGCCACCACCACCGCCATGGCCGCCGCCGCCACCGTGAAATTCACCGCCGCCATGGCCGCCGCCACCGCCGTGAAATTCACCGCCGCCGTGGTAACCGCCGCCACCGTGGTAACCGCCACCACCGTGATAGCCGCCGCGATAACCGCCGCCGTGGCCGCGCCAACCATAGCCACCGCCCCAGCCATAGCCCCGGCGCCACGCAAAGCCGCAATAGTACCAGCCTGGGCCGCGCCATGCCGAGTCATACCAGCAATATTGGTGTGGGCCGTAATAGAACGGCACAATGGGAATTGGCTGTGCCTCGACGCTGGTGGACAGCGGCGCAATGCCTGCCACCAGCGCAGCCGCCATCACAGCCTTAACAAAAGACTTTCTCATGCCATTCTCCTTATCGGTATCAACAGTTTCGGGATGACGGATCACCAATTGCCATTCAAATTTACCAACTTGCGATACGAAAGATGGTTCCACCCACCCGGGTCGCCAACGCCGGACGGGCAGTCGTCACAGGTGCGATGGGCGGCAAATCGACGATGGACCAGAGCCGGCATCTGCTTTGAACTTTATGGCTTGTATTGGATGAACCATCGCTGACTGCTTGCAAACAGTCCGAAGTGTTTTACGCAAGCGCGGCTTGGGATGCGGCACGGTGGCGTTTAGGGCCGACACCTGCCTGGCGCAGATCGGATTGCTTGTTAACGACATCGCCGAATTTGCCATTTTCATGACCTCCGCTCGGCGCCGGAACCGCCTGACTTGACCGCTTTGCCGGATCTGATTATTCGCCAGTGTGTTCCTTGGGGAGTAGCCGTCCGCGCCTGCAGCGGAAGCCGCGTCAACACACCTGGCCCATCGGCCATGGCGCGAACTGGCGGAGTTGATCCGCGTGGCGAGACCAACGGCGCGGGCGTTTCCGGCTGGCGGACGCCGGTGTCGTTGCACGTCTCGACCGGTCGGGGAATTTGCCTTGGAAGCCTATCTGATTTCGACGTTGCTGGTCGCCTTGGCCGAAATGGGTGACCGCACCCAGTTGCTGGCGATCATGCTGGCAGGCCGTTATCGCCAGCCGGTGCCGATCCTGTCGGGCATTCTGGCGGCAACATTGGCCAACCATGCGCTTGCGGCCGTCGTCGGGTTCTATCTGGCCGGTCTGCTGAACGCGACATGGTTCAAATATGCGATTTCGCTGTCGTTCATCGCCATGGCCGGCTGGGCGCTGATCCCAGACAAGGCCACCGAAGACAATGCTCCGGACAAGCAGCGCTTCGGTGTTTTCCTGACCACCGCCGTCACCTTCTTTGTGGTGGAGATGGGCGACAAGACCCAGGTGGCAACCGCAGCGCTGGCGGCGCGGTTCCATAACATGATCGTGGTCACGGCGGGGACGACGACAGGGATGATGATCGCCAACATTCCCGCTGTGCTGTTGGGAGCGGCCGTGACCAGAGTCCTGCCGATCAGGCACCTGCAGATTGGCGCCGCGCTGGTCTACCTTGGCCTTGGCATCTGGGGTCTGGGCAAGACCGCCGGTTGGCTCGGATAGGGCCAGCCGCCCGGCGATTGCGGCAAAGTCTGTTCGCAAACGAGGACGCAGCGGCCCCCTTGACCCGCCCGCGACTCGCTGGGATCATCATGCGTCATGACGACGGTTGCGGCATATGGGGGTGCGGCATATGGCACTGGTCGGTTTTGCAGGGAACGCGGCTGAACCGGTCGGAAAGCGAAGCCTGTCCGGCCGGCTGGTGCTGTTGCTGGCACTGGCCATGCTGGTCAACTATGCCGATCGCGGCAGCCTGGCGGTGGCGGCACCGCTGTTAAGCCGTGAACTGGCGATCGGCCCGGCGGGCATGGGCCTGCTGCTGTCGGCATTTTTCTGGAGCTATTCGCTGGCACAGCCTTTGGCGGGGATGGTGGTCCAGCGTTGGCCGATCCGCTGGGTGCTGGCCGGCGCACTGCTGGCCTGGTCGGTGGCGACGGCGCTGTGCGGGTTCGCCGCCGGGTTTGTCAGCCTGTTCGCATTGCGGATGTTGACCGGTCTGGGCGAAAGCGTGATCTATCCGGCGAATGCGCGGGTGCTGTCCGAGCATGCCCCGCCCCATCAGCGCGGGCAGGCCAATGGCGCGATTTCGGCAGCGATGGCGCTCGGGCCGGTGGTTGGGACATTGGCCGGTGGGCTGGTGCTGGCGCATTTCGGCTGGCAACCGGTGTTCTGGATGCTGGGCGCGGCATCTTTGCTATGGCTGCCGGCGTGGTTCAACACGCCCTTGCCCCGATCGACACCTTCGGCCGAAATGGCGCGACGATCGGGGCCGGGTTGGGGTGAATTGCTGTCGCAGCGCGCGCTGTGGGGCATGGGCATCGGCGGGTTCTGTTACGCCTATCCGCCTTATCTGCTGATGACCTGGTTGCCGACGTTTCTGGTCAATGCCGAACATGACAGCTTGATCCAGATGGCCTGGATCGGTGCTGCGATCCCGTGTTGCCAGGCGTTGGGAAGCGCGCTGAGCGGCGTCCTGTCCGATCGCGCGATTGCCGCCGGACAGGCCGAAAGCACGGTGCGCAAGCGCTACATGCAGAGTGGCATGGCCGGTTGCGGCCTGATGATGCTGGGCGCCACGTTCGCGCCGCACGGCTGGGTGGTGATCTGGCTTGGCGCGGCAGCGTTCGGGGCCGGGTGGATGAGCTCGATGAACTTTACCGCCGGGCAGATCCTTGCCGGGCCGACGGTGGCGGGTCGTTGGATGGGCGCGCAGAACCTGATCACCAACTTGTCCGGCGTTGCTGCGCCGCTGGCCACCGGACTGATCGTCGCGCATACCGGGTCATACCGGATGGCGTTCCTGATCCCGGCGCTGCTGTCGCTGATCGGGCTGGTCGCCTGGGGCCCGTTGATGGGGCCGGTCCGACAAGTCGTCTGGCGCGGCCATGCTTAGAGCTTCGTGCCAAAAAGTGGCAACCGGCTTTTTGCCAAAAACGATGCGACAACAAAATCCAGTGTGGCGAAGCTGAAGTCCGTTCAATTACATTTCGTCACCCCGGATCAAGTCCTGGGTGACGAGGTTTAATTGAGCGGACTTCGAATCCAACACACAAGAGCTTCGCGCGTTATTCATAAATCACGTACGAGGCTCTAGGAAATTCTGAACAGGGCCACGGTCAGGACGATCCCGATCGCCACGACCACAAACCGCAATGCGCGCTCGTTCACACGCCGCAGCATGAGCGCGCCGAGCCAACTGCCCGCCAGCGCGCCGATCATCGCCACGACCATGGCGAACCATTTCACTTCGCCCGATACGAGAAAGATCAGCACGGCGGTCAGGTTCATCACCCCGGCGAGCAGGTTTTTGGTCGAGGCCGCCGCGCGCACCGGCACCCGGCTGAGCGCCAGCGCGGCCATCATCAGAAACCCGATTCCGCCGCCGAAATAGCCGCCATAGATCGAAATCCCGAACTGGATGGCACCGGCCGGGACTGCCCCCATCGGTCTGGTCCCATCGCCATCCTTGGGCGCCTTGCGAAAGAACGAGCCCCAGGCAAAGGCGGTCGTGGCAAACAGCACCAGCCATGGCACCATGTGCGCAAACACGCCGGACGGGGTCAGCAACAGCAGGACTGCGCCGATCACGCCGCCGATCAGACTGATCACGATCAGCGCGCGCAGCGACAGGCTGGCCGTGCCCGAGGCCAGCGCGCGGCCAAGCCATCCACCCGCCAACTGCCCCGGAAACAGCGCCACGGTCGAGGTGATGTTGGCCGCACGGGCGTCCATCCCGGTCAGCATCAGCGCCGGCAGCGTGATAAACGATCCGCCGCCCGCCAACTGATTCTGCGCCCCCGCCCAGATCGAACCGACCAGCAACAGGGCAAACGGAAACACAGGGGCAGAGTTCATCGGCGCGCTCGTTCGGCTCAGGTGAGGTTCCGACGTGCGGTAGTCGGGAACCGCCTGCTTGAAAAGCCGCTTAGATCAGATTGAGCCGCGCCGGGGAGACCTGCGGGAAAATCTTCGCCAATTGCGCCTGGTTCAGCCCATACTGGCGTTGCCATAGCCCGCCGATCAGCGCGCGATAGTCGGTCAGGACCGGCAGGTCGCGGTTCTGGTTGAGCGTTTCGGGCGCGATGCGCGACTGCGGCCCGACCATGCGTCCGCCCGCGACCGCGCCGCCCATGACCCAATAGATGCTGCCATGGCCATGGTCGGTGCCGCGATTGCCGTTTTCGCGAAACGTCCGCCCGAATTCGGACACGACCACCACGACCGTCTGTCGCCAGGCATCGGGGCCCAGCGCAGCCGCATAGGCGGCCAGCCCTCGGCCAAGTTCGCCGATGCGGCCCGCCAGTTGCCCGGTCGCGCCGCCCTGGTTGACGTGGGTGTCCCATCCGCCGACATCGACAAAGGCCAGATTGTAGCGGTCGCGCATGACCAGGCCGATGCGCTGGGCCGCCGCCTCGAACCCGCGCGCGGCAATAGCACCCCGGCCGGCGGCCTTCATTTCATCGTCGATGGTATGCCAAACGGTGTCGCGCGCGGCAAAACCGGTGTGGACCGCCGCATCGAGATCGACCGTGCCAAGCCGCTGGCCCCGATACATGGTCGCAATCATTGCGGTCTCGCTATCGTCGATCGGCGGCTTGCCATTGCCGCCCAGCGCCAGATTGGGGATCATCGGCCCGCCGCGCATGACGAGCGGCAGCGTGTCGGAAAAGGCGATCGTGCCATTGCCGCCCCCTTTGCCGCCGGCGTTGAGCACGCCGGCCAGGCGACCGACGAACCCGGACCCATATTGGCGCTGGCCCTGGATCGGCTGGCCCATTTCGATGGTATCCTGCGTCTCGAAATGGCTGCGGCTCATGTCGTCGGTGCCGGCGAAGGGCACGAACGCGATCTGGCGGGCCTGCCACAAAGGCGCGATCGAATCGCGCAAAGCCGGATGCAGGCTCCAGTCAGCATCAAGCGGCAACGCGGCCTGCGGATTGACCGGGTCGGGCGCGGCAAGCGCGATCGTCGGGCGCGCCTCGTGGTAAAACGTGTTGCCGGCGGGTGCGACGACGTTGGCGGCATCGTATGCGCCGCGCAGGAACACCAGCAGGAACCGCGTGCCCGAAGCGGCGGGCGCGGCCATGACGCGGCCACCAAGCAACGACAACCCGGCCATCCCGGCCCCGTTCAACACTGTGCGACGGTCGAGCATAACCATTCTCCTAGCGCCGCATGAACTCAGGGCTGGCGAGCAACAACATGTTCCATTGCGGCGACGATGCCGCGCGATCGAGCACCGCTTTGGTCTGCGCGCCGATGGTGTGGTCCAGCCCGCCATACCACAGGGCGTTCTGCAATTGGGGAAACGCCGGCTCGTCGGTGCCGCCGGGCTCGCGCGCCTTGAACAGGCCGGCCGATCCGTTGCCGATTGCCTTGGCGATTTCAAAGCGGGTTTCCATCTGCCCCGGCCCGGTCCACGCCGCCGCGTCGAGCGGCCAGCCGTCGGGAGTTTCGCGGCCATAGGGCGCCTCGTCCATCCGCCGCAGCCAGTTGATGATCGGATCGGCGTTGCGGATCACCCGACCGCCATAGGCATAGCGGACCGCCGACAGCACATAATGTGTCGGGTCCTTGAACCCCTGCCCCAGCGAAGCGCGAAATTCGTCGCTGCGCAGGATCACCGCCACGACGCGCGCGATCGTGCCATCGCTCGCCTGCCATTCGGCGGTCATCGCCCCCAGCAACGCCGGCGACGGATCGTGGCCGAGCAGAAACAGCGCCAGCTTTCGCGAAATGTGCGCGCGCGTCGCCGGCTGACTGGCCAGGATGTCGATCGCGCGCCGGACTTCGCCCCACCCCTGGCCATGGATCTGCTGCCCCAGCAGCACCTTGTCGCCGAAATCGTGCCGTTGGGGATTGAATTCGAACAAGCCGTTGCGGATGTAAAGCGGGGCCTTGTCGGGCGGCAGATGCGGCGCATCGGGGGATAGCCGCACACCCACGCCGGTCAGGATGCGCGCCAGTTCCTGCACATCCTTCTGGCTATAGCCCGAGCCGACGCCCAAAGTGTGCAGTTCCATGATTTCACGCGCATAGTTTTCGTTGATATGCCCGGCGGCGTTCTGATCGTTGTCGAGATATTGCAGCATTGCCGGCTGGGTGACGGTTGCCGCCAGCAAGTCGCGGAATTTGCCCAGCGCGTGCGCGCGCAGGGTCTCGTCCCATCCGCCCAGCATCGCGCGGATCTCTCGCTTGGGTGCGTGAACGCTGAAATGATTGGCCCAGAACCAGGTCAGTTGTTCGCCCAGTTGCGCCGGTGAATAGAGCGCGCGCAAAATGTCGCGGGTCTGAACCTCGCGGTAAAGATCGGCCATGTCGCCCTGCCAGGCCTTGTCGGCGGCGGCCTTGGCATCGGGGTCGGTCATTGCGTTGATCTGGCGCCGGCGTTCGACCATGCCCATGACCAGATTGGCCATGGGTTCGCGGCTGATCCGCAGCCCCGCGATTGTCTGTGCAGCGGCAGGCGGCAACGGCGCATTGATCGGCACGGCCAGTGCGGCAACGGGATCGCCCGATGCCATGATCGGCTCATCCCCGCGCGGGCCCCAGCTCAACCGCTCGGACAGCGCCAGCCGCGCCGCCGCAGGTTCAGCCGCGCTCGCACCGGTGGTGGCAAGCAGCGCCACCCCCGCAATCATGGCACGCGCATTCACCATGCCCAATATTTCCCGATAACCGCAGATCATTGCCGTGGTCTAGCGGGGCCAAGTTTAGCGAGGGGTGAACCGCGATCAGTCTCTGCCAAGATTTATGGCAATTGTCCGTTCTTCACCGCTGGCGAGCGTCAATTTCACGGTCGGCACGCCGTCGACCTTTGGCGCATCGACGCTGGTGTGATGGATCGACCAGCCGCCGCCGGCATTGAGCCGCAGTTCGATTGCCGCCCCATGGGTCGTCGCATTGGTCAGCGTGACGACAAGATGGCCCAGGCGGTCGCCGTTTGCGGCTGGCAGACGTTTCCATGCGCAAGTGATGTCGTTCGCCACCCCCAGGGCGAGGTCCAACTGCTCGTCCTGCGCGGTGTCGAGCAATTCGGGCTCGCCCAGCACCATGGGTTGGCCGCCCTGATCCTGTTCAACCAGAATGGCACCGGCTGGCAGCGGCAGGCCGAGATGATGCGCCAGATCATTGGTCGAACGCAGCATGGTCGTCGCCGGCTGGGGCGCGGCAGACGTCACCCACGGCAGCAGGTGTGCCTCGACGCGATAATAAGTCTCGAACGGAATTGCGGACTGGTCGATCAGCCGCGTCTGCTTCATCTGCCGTGCAGCGATGGTTATGCGTTCGGGCACCCGGTAAAGCTTGAGGTCGCCCAACTGTTCGGGTGGCGGCGGAGCGGCAGGTGCCGGCATCGCCATCATCGCGGTCGGCGACTTGAGATTGAAACGGCGCGCCGTGACAATAACCTCGTCACGATCCGCATTGCCCTCCTGACCCAGCCAGGGCCGGACGAGTTCATAGGGTCGCCCGGACGTCTCGGGAATATCGCTGGTCGTCTGCATCGGCCAGCAGCGGGCGATGACGCGGGGCTGATCGTTGACGAAGCGTCGCAAATAGGCGCGGTTCAACCCACCCGCGACAATCTGGGTCCGGGCGTTCGCGAGGCTGACACCGTTGCCGTTGGCCATGGTGATCCAGCCGGTCAGGTTCAGCGTTTTTCCGTCGGCACCGATGCGGGCGATATAGTTGGCGTTCCAGTCAAAATTCTCGGCAATATAAGTCAGCTTTACGACGGCATGACTGGGCCGGCTCGACCGCGTCAGCACGGACAGGGTTGGCTGCGCGAACAGCCCCTCCCCGCCGCCGGAATAGCGGAACTGTTCCGCCAGCCCGGAACAACGCAGCGCCTCATTGCCGTCGGCGGTCGCGAAGATCACGCCTTGGTCGCTGGCCGAGAGGATGCGCGCTGCTGTCACGGTTGTCCTGCCCGTCTTGCGGTTGACCCGCTGCAACGCGACCTCGCGTCCGACCGCCGCGTGCATCAGCGCCGAGGGCGACAGCAGCGCATCGTCGCGGTTTTTCTCGATCACGCCACCCGGCAGGCCCGAGACGATCGCACTCTCGGCAACGATGCCGTCTGCCACGCCCGCAAAGGCGAGGCGCGCTTCGCCGGCCGGCAAGTTCACCTCGCGTGTTTCGGTGATGACCGCAAAGCCACCCAGCGATGAAAGCGTCAGTTGCCCGCCGTTGCGATGGGGCGCGCGATAGATCGTCACGGACCGGTCGGTCGGCGCCGATGCGACACCATCGCGTACCTCTTGCGCCGCCACAGGGAACGAGGCCGCTACCGTCAAGACAAACGCCAGCCGGAGCATCCTGCGCTTACCCGCGCGAGTCAAAAGCTGCGGTTACGTCGACTTTGCCATTGGCCGGCACCGGCACCAGCCATTCGGCGACGTCGGCTTCGGGCCGGGTGCTTTTCTGGCTTTCGCTCTCCACTTTCACATCGCCCCACAGACCAGCCTGCAACAGGCGCACCGTCACCGGCCCGGGCAGCGCGTTGGTCAGGGTGTACCGCATCGCGGTGCGCCAGTGGCCGTTGCCAAGCCGGGTGCGACTTTCGACCACCGGCTTTACTTTGACGTCGAACGCATCGCCTGTGGAAATCGACAGCCGCGACCCCATCGGCGTGTGGGCAATCGCGTGCTCGCCGATAAACTGCGCCTGCCCCTTTGCATCGCGCAAGTAAAAGCGGACAATGCCGGCCGGCAACTGGTCGCCCAGCCCGGCCTTGCCGCTGGTGGAAAACTGATAGACCGTGGCGGCGCTCAGCGGCTGTTCGCTGGTCTGCATCCACCCGAGTCGGAATTCATAGCCGTGGCTGGCCGGCGCGCCATGGACGTCCAGAAAGCTCACCTGCTTGGTCTGCATGTTGGCGACTGTGGTGCGCTCGGCAAGTGGGTAGAGGTAATAGTCGCCCAGTCTTGCCCGCGTGCCGCTTTCGGTGCCGGCCTCGGTCATCGTGGCGTCACCATCGGGCGCGGAAGTTGGAATGCCCTGAAAGCCCTGACCGATCAGCCGCGGATTGCCCGCCACCAGCAGTGTCGCGGCATTCTTGTAAGTTGTGCCGGAATTGTTGGTCAGCGTGATCCAGCCCTGCACGTCAATCTGGCCTTTGGCTTCGTCAAACAACGCGACGTAGTCCGCCCGCCAACCGAGACCTGGCGTCAGATAGCGCAAAGTTGCTGGACGCGTTCCGGAACCCGCATCGACCGTGACGGAAAGGGTGGGATCGGCGCGCATGTTTTCCGGAACATGATCGAAAATGACGCGCACGGGCAGCCCATCGTCGCGCAACACCTCTATGCGATTGCCGATCTGCAGCACCACACCGCCGTTGGCGGCAAGAATCCTGGCCGTCTCACGGGTTTCCGTGCCATTGGCGGGATTGGTGCGAACGAGTGTCACCGTTTCGCCGACAGCGTTCTCCATGATCTTGGCCGGGCTCAGCAAGTCATAGTCAAAGTTTTGCTCGATCACCTGCGCATCGGTGGCGACCAGTGACGCGGTTTCCGGGCGAATCTGAGCCGAGACATTGCGAAATTCTATTTTCTCGCGTCCGCCCTTGAAGGTTATGCTGCGAACGTCCTGAACCAGCGCCTGATTGTTGGCGTAAATCGTGACCGAAACGTCCCCCTGCGCCGATTGGCCCTCTGCCGGCGCCGCCAGCGCCACACCGGGGGCCAGCCAGACAGCCAGCGCCGCCCATCGTGCCGCGTTTTTCATCGCCCTGCATCCTCTCAAGCCTCGATCATTGACCGACGCTAGACTTGCCAGACACCTGTCACCAGCAAATTGTTGTGCGAGAACAGCACATCAGGGTGTGGCGAGCGCGGCCACCGGCGACAGTTCGAGGACCGTTCGCCGGACGCCGCGCGGGCTGCGGCCGCGCAAGGCGAGCGCGGCGCCGCTTAACAGCGCGAAATCGCTGCCCGGATCGCAACTGGGCGCGTTTACCCCGGCGACGATCAATGCCATCAGCATCGCCCAGGCACAGGCCCCCGCCACTGCCATGTCGGGGTCGGCCGTGGGCACATATGTCGACCAGCGCAGCGGTTTGAATGCGATCAGGAACTGCGCAACGAGCGCAACTGCACCGACGCCGCCCAGACACCCCAGCACGGCGGTGAACAGGCTGGATGACCGAAAACTGCCCGGGCCGACGCCGATGCCATACGTACCGACAAACGCCCGATAACCCTGCAAGGCCCAGAACCGGCGCTGAATGCCCGATTCCGACGACATCTTGTCGACCAGCATGTGTTGCGCAAACAGCCAGCCGCGATCGACCAGTTGCGGCTGCCACAACAGCACCAGCGATCCCGCGACAACCCCGCCAAGGCCCAGCACCGCCAGCCACAGCGCGCGATCCGCCGGCAACGCGCCCGGAACGAACAGGCTGCGCACGACCAGCAAGCCGAACCACGCCGCCAACGCAACATAGGCGGTGGTCGATGTGCTGGCGAGCAAGGCCGCACCCAGGCACAGCGCCGCCGCGCCGGTCAGCCATGGCTCGACCCGGCGCAGCCAGCATTCGGCCAGGAACACGAACCAGATCGCGCCGAACCCCGCATAGACCGATGGTTCGGTCGAAATCCCCGACATGCGCGAGATGCCTTCGACTTCCTGCGTCAGTTGGGCATAGCTGCCATTGCGGAAAAACCCGAGCAGATCTTCGATGACCGTGCCTCGGCCCACGACTGATGCAAAGCCGAACAGGCAATGGATCACGCCGACCACCGCCATTGTGCGCACCAGCGTGGCGCGGCCCGCCGGCGACTTGCACGCCACATGCGCGACCGTTGCCGCCACCAGCGTGCCGATCAGATAGACCGAGGATGTCAGGTTCTGCGGGCTGGGCCCGAACGGACGCGTCGCCAGCAGAAGGCTGAGATGGCTGGTGTACTTTGCGCCGGTTTCGGCGCGCAGCGGCGCAAATGCGAACTGCCCGGCAAACAGCCGCGGCCCGGCAAAGGCCATGATCACGCCATAGGCCACGAACAGCAGCAGCCATGCGTTGGCCTCTATGGCGCGACCGGTGGCGCGCAATTGTCCCGACCCCGGCACAGCCAGGCGCATGATCATGAACAACAGGGCAAAATGCAGCGGCGGGATCGAGGACCCGGAGCCAAGCGAACCGAGTACGATCGCTGCCGATCCCGAAAACAGTGTCGTCGCCAACAGGAAGGCGAACATCGCCTCGACACTGCCCGCCAGGAACAGCGCCAGGCCAAACAGCACCTGGATGGCGCCGATGATCGTCAATTGCATGACCGAAATCCCGCTATGAAGAGGGCGACGTGAGACGAGAATGCGGACCCTGGCGGATCACGCGTAATAACGGCGATAGCTGTGGTAGAAGGCGTCTTCGCCATAGCCAAAGCGCGCCTGCCGGCGCATGTCGACGCGGGTCAGCGCCACGCCAGCCAGTTGCACCCGGTTGCCGGGCAACAATCGCAATGCTGCGCGCAACGCGCTGTCGGGGGTCTTGCGCCAGCGCACCACGAACACCGAGGCATCCGCCTTGCCCAGCACCAGTCGCGCATCGGCGATCGGCAGCACCGGCGCGGTATCGATGATCACCGCATGAAATCGCGCCCGCGCCGCATCGAGCAGGCGATCCATTTCTTCGCCGGTCAACAGTTCGGGCGCTTCAGCAGAATGAGACGAAACCGGCAGGATCGACAGACCCGTGGCCGGATCGATCACCACCGCGTCGTCCAGCACTGCTTCGCCGCGCAGGACCTCGATCAGGCCCGGACGGCCTTCGCGGTCGGGGACGAACTGGCTGACCCCCTGGCGACGGATATCGCAATCGATCAGCAGGACCCTGTCGCCCGAGGCAGCCATCGAACGCGCCAGACAGATCGACGTCGTCGTCTTGCCTTCATCAGGCAGCGATGATGTGATCGCGATGACTTTCGCATTGGTCGTGTTCATCGCGATCGAAGCGCGCAGCGAGCGAAAGCTTTCGGCAAAGGCAGAGCGGGGGCTTTCGACGAGCGCATCGGTCGGCCTGCGCTTGCCGGCCCGCGCCATGACCGAAGTGAGCGACGGGATCGTGCCGAGATAGCGCACGCCCAGCCGCTGTTCGATATCATCGCCGGTGGTAATGCCGCTGTAATTCAGCTCTGCCAGAAAGGCGGCGGCAACCCCCAGCCCCAGCCCGACCGCCAGCGACAGGATCAGGTTGATCACGATGTGCGGGCTGTCCGGCACCAGCGGCACGCTCGCCGGGTGGAGCATGTCGGCATCGGCCTGTTCGGTGCCTTCGCGCGCGGTCAGTTCCTTGTAACGGTTGAGATAGCTTTCATACAAGGCGTTCGACGTTTCCGACCTTTTTTCAAGGTCCTGCAACCCGGTCTTGGCAGAGTTGCTGAGTGCGAGGGCACCGCGTGAAACCGTCAGCGATCCCGACAGCGAGGCCAGCCGTTGCTGCGAGGCATGCGCCTTGGACTCAAGCCCGGCGATCACCCGCCGGGTCTCGCCGGCGACCTGCTCGTCGATTGCGCGCAGCGTGGCGCGCGCCTTGATCACGTCGGGGTGCAGCGCGCCATAGCGCGCCTCAAGCGAGGCCAGTTCACCCGCTGCGGTCGCCTGTTGTGAACGCAAGGCGGCAATTGCGGGCGAGGCGACCGTCTCTCCGACATTGCCCCCATAGGCCCCGCCGGCCAGTTGCTGGCGCGCGGCATCCAGCCGCGCCGCATCTTCGGCCGATTCTGCCCGAGCCTGCGCCATGCCCTGATTGTAAGAGGATATTTCCTGTTCGGTCAGCGTGCCCTGATTGGTGCTGAGCAAGTTGTGCGCGATGCGATAGGTCTGTTCCGCCGCGCTGTCGGCCAGCGCCTGGTTGCGCAACTGGTCCAGCCGCGCCGCGATCAGGCTGGTGGTCGCCCGCGCCTCTTCGCGCTTGGCATTGAGCGCGCCGCGCGTGAACTGTTCGGCAAAGGCGTTGGCGATCCGCGCGGCCGCTTCGGCGTTGGGGCTGTCGTAGGTGATGCCGATGTCATACGTCGACCCTATGCGCTGCACATTCAGATGCTTGCGCAAGGTTTCGATCGCGGCGTCGCGTGCGCCCCCCGGAGCCGCGCCGATCGTCATCGCCGGATCGCGATCCAGTTTCAGCCGGTCGATCACTGCATTCATGTTTTCGCTCGACGTGACTTGCGCGACCTGGGTGTCGACAAAGGCGTCATTGGGTGCCTGCTGGTCGACGATGCGGTCGTTGGTGCTGGTGGGCGCGATCGCGACGTTCTTGTTGTTGAGCGTGACATCGGCATGGGCGACATAAATGCGCGGCTGCACCGCCGTGACCACAGCGCCGAGCGCCAGCGAGCCACCCAGCACAGAGACAAACAGGCCCGACCGACGCCGAAAGATCCCGATCAGAAATTTCAGATCGATGCGATCGTTGGCCCCAGCGGGCGCAACCTGCGGTTCCCCGAACCGGGCGGGCATAGCATCGCCCGGACCGCGATACGCACCGACGGCGTTCTGTTCCAGAGTGTTGACAGCCGTGCTCACGCTTGTGCTCCTTCGCAGACGGTTTGGATTTCGACAAAACCCGCCATGGTTCCGGCCAGCCGACAAGGCGTCGACGGGCTGCGAACGGCAGACTAAGCAGGGATTCGCAGCTTATCCAACGGAACCGGCATGCGCTCTTCATTGAGGGCGTCGACGGCGTTATGGATGGCTTGCTCGAGCGCGTCGGCATCGGCGAAGGTTTTGTGGGCGAGAT
>Ga0116227_10008402_pt1 | contig 19494 bp, 15 predicted proteins | sample S1TSphgellanicum_FD_89693 | JGI IMG/M metagenome (GOLD analysis project Ga0116227, IMG submission 89693) | Host-associated microbial communities from peat moss isolated from Minnesota, USA - S1T2_Fb - Sphagnum magellanicum MG | ecosystem: Host-associated > Plants > Peat moss > Unclassified... | reverse complement strand
TTGTGACTGTGATAGCCTTTCTTTATAATTTAATTTTTTGTTTTTATATTACCTTCTTCTTTTGTTTTTTTTTTTTTTTTTAATCCTGGGTGTTTTTTTTTTTTTTTTCCTCAAATTTGTGATATTGCTAAAGTGATCATCAGATTCATAAGAGTATTTAATCAAATTTGGTAATTTTCAAAATATGAAGTAAGAAAATCTTAAGCACCTTTCATGTTGTAGTTAGTTGTGATGAATTTTGGCAACTTTTTTTTCTTTTTTTCTTTTTTTCCCAAAAGCAGGGAATTTTTAATGGAATTTTTTTTCATAATAATTTTTCACAAAATGGAAATTTTTCTGCCCAAAAACAACTCCTTGATACCCATCAGGGTTTGGTGCAGTTTCTAATACCCACCCAACGCTGGTAGCTACCCAAGTATATAGCAGACCCCCAACTCTTTGTTATTTTTGACAGGATTGTAAACATAATAATTCTAAAAGCATTTGCAAATTATAATTACCTACCAGCTGGTAATTGCCAATAACAACCTGCAATCATTTTATTTTATTTTTCTATTTTTTTATTTAAGAAAAAGGAGTTCGTAGGGAAAAAAAAAATTCTTTCCAAGTTGTTCTTTAAAAAATTTCACAAAATAGCAAAAAACAATTGTCACTAAAAAAATCACTACCTTCAATCGCATAACTGAGGTCTTAGGGCTATCAACTTATGTTAGTATCCGAGAGGAGGAAGGTGCAAAGGATGATATTGGAGTTTGATGGTTTTTTTCCTTTTGTTTAATTCAAGTGTGAATCAAGGGAAGATTTGGCATTTGTTGTTGTCAAAGAGGGACAGTCCTTATCTCAGTTTGGTGGCACACATTGCATGTCATGGTGGGATTATGACTTTGGCTCTTTAGCTTTCGAAGACAATTCATGGCTAAAAAGCAAGTGCCATGCAACCCATCAACTAAAGAGACAATCGTTTTCATGAGGTGCTGTACCAATCTCAATGCAAAAAGAAAAAATTGCAACAGTGTGTAATTTCACACCAACTCAAACTTCAAACCTGTAAACAATTCTTGCATGAATTAGTGAAAGTTTAGTAATTGAAACATAAGTTTTCTTATGTTGATAAGGTTTTACAATGTTTTTGTTTGATAAGGTGAGGAAAGTTTGGATGCATCATGGGTTGAATACTATATATGGAAATAAGATTGTATGGTGGCTCTACATTACACCATAACCCTACATAACAAATAGTTAAAGAGGGTGAGGCCTCTCTTTGAAAGAAACACACAAAGTAATATAGTTTGTGAAAAGAGGTACTACCCTGTTTCAAGCCATATGAGATGCTACCAATGCATACCGTGTTTGATAATAAATTGAAACATTTGTTTTCATACATTTGTTGTGCTTAAATTTTTTTGAGATTTTGTATTGCCTCAGGCCAGAGTGAACCAACACCCACCAGTGCACCAATGTGGATGGATGGTGCACTCATGGGTGCACCTTTTTCATCCCTCCCTGTCCCTGGGCTAACCAAGGTGGCTAACTCAAGTTGACCTTTTTTTTTTCTTTCCTCAGCCCAGGTTGGTTTTTTTTTTTGAGAAACCTTTTTTTTTTCTCACCCCCCACGCCTGCCCAGGTCTCACCTACCTACATTTAAACGACTGCCTATGCACCCTGGCCTCCCCCTTCCCCTACCTACCTACCCGCCCACCTACCTATTTACCTATGTACCTACACATTAAATCTCACCAAGGCAATGACAATGCAAGTCGATAAGGTATTATACAATATACCAAGGAGGTTGCTTTGTTTTCCTTCCTACCTACTATATGTTATAATTTCTGCATATTGGTCCCTACTAGACCATGTAACTTTATGACTATGAAAAACAATGTTACATTGACTCAACTAAAGGTATTGCAACTAAACTGGATTCTTTTCTATAGCTTTATAAAATTCAACAATTAAATCACATATGAAGGTATTACAAATGAACTTGATATCTTTACTCAAGCCACATCAATTCACTGATGTAACCATTCTTGCAATACCCTTATTAAACTTCCTCACAATTATTAGATTTCGAACTCATGTCATACCTTTAGCACAACTTGCAAAATTAATTAATCATCATATTGCCCTCATAAAGGTATTGCACACCCACTACATGATTTTATTGAAATGCAATATTGACAGGGCAAAAGAAAATTATTATATTGCACCTTATTTTATTTTTCAATACCCTCATTAGATTAATGCATGAACACAACAAATTTTACTACAATACAATACTTTCAATTCTAGTAAACTACTTTCATTTCATCTAATTGAACAATGCAATACCCCAAGGACACATTGGAAATAACATATCCAACCTTATGCCCATATGCATTACCCTCTTCAAGGTAATGCAAATGCATTGGATCATTTTATTGTTTTGCAATAAACAAATAGGCCTAGTTGTAACTATTTTATTTCATTTATTTCATCTTTACAACACCTTGTGGACAAACTGACAATATAATAGCCAACCCAATTCACACATGCATTATTTTCATCAAAGTAATGCAAATGCAATGGATTATTTTGTTGTGATACAATACTCATGCCCAAAACAATATATTTCACCTCATTTGATTAAAAAATGCAAGTACTAGATTATTTTGGTCTTATGCAATACCCTCATGCTTAGGTTATATTTCATATCATCTAATTGAACAATGCAATACCCTATGGACACATTGACAATATCATATCCAACCAATTCACACATGCATTACTTTCATCAAGGTGTTGCAATGCCCCAAGGACAAAACACAAATATCATATCCAACCATATTCAAATTTACATTACCTTCATTAGTGTTTCACAATACCCTTAGGCCAATTGAAATTATTTCATTTTATCTACTTCAAGAATGAAATATCCTAAAGACATATTAGAAATAACTTATGTTGACCCTATATGCAATACTTTAATATGGGTGTTAACCAATATTTAATTGTGGCCTCACATAATACTAAGGTAAAGAAACCTAGTTCAATTGCAATACCCTTATTTGGTTACCCTATTCCTATTGGGGTTAAACATTATGATCTTGGGTGTATTAAGGTTAAGTTTAGGGTATTGCATGGACCAAAAAACAATCAAAGCCTATGCAATATCGTTTTGGGTATATTAAGTTTAAGGATATGATTGATGGAATTTTAGTTTTTTTGGTCCCAAGGGTATTGCATAGTGAAAATGTAAATGCAATACCATCATCATGCACATATAAACTATCTCAAAATTCTAACGATGAATAAGGGATTTTTTTACGATGAAAGTATTGCACAAAATCATGCCTTCAAGCTTTAATGCAACTTTCACAAATGTTTGGACTACAATTGCAATATCTTCACATACTAGCAACACGTCCAATCAATTTTTTGTTCAATGCAAGATCCACATACACTATATATGGATCTTAATAACCTTGTTTTTGTACAAATAAAATTCAAAATTTTTATAAGTAGGTATCTTTACATACATTCATTTCAAATGCCAATGGGCTATATCCATGGAGGCTAAATTAATTTACAAAAATGTGACATGGAAAAATTCATGGATGTCATACACATGATACAAAACATGTATTAGTCCAAAAATGCAATGTCAAGCTAATTGCTTTCACCCTCACTTTTACTAAAACTCTCACTAATAGATTTCAATGACAATCCATTTGCATTCTAATAGTGTGTCGTTGCATTATGTGCAAATTGAACATATTGTCAGGTGTATATTTGCTAGTTTACCAAAATTATCTTCACCAAATCAACTATGAAAGCTTCCTTGGTGGTACCTTGAATCCTAAAGTGGACATACACACAAAACAATGAATATAATTTTAGAAACACATGTTTAAAGCACAATGCAGATTTGAAATTAAAATTGAATGTGATAGAATTTACTGGCCATGAATCATCTCCAATTCATGGTGATTCACAAATCAATTGATCTCCTTTTCACGCTTTTTCTTGGATGAAGATCTTATCCAATTTTGGCTATCCTAAACATCTTTAAGGCCCTTTGCATAAGAGACCTTCCTAGTCCAAATTAAACCAACAAGATTCTCATCCCTTTTTAATTTGGTCATTACATGGGGAAAATACCCCACACCCCATGTTGGAATGCATTATAAAGTGAGCAACTTGGAAACGACTCTTACCAATGTGGGCATCAACGTCGATTTTATTCATAATCCATCATTTCACAAGTGATCCCACTTGCATGTGGCATGGGTCTTTGCATGTAGTATGGGTCTTTGTTCAAGCAATTGCCCAACACACAAAAAAGGCATTTACCTTTTCCCCCACACACAAAAAACAAAAAAATAATAATAATGAAACTAAAAACCCCAAAAATGGTATTGAGAGAGCCAAAAGAAGAAAAAAGAAAACCATCGAGAAAAATAGAGATAAATAAGTTTTTAAAAAATTACAGGAAAACAAAAAATCAAAAACAAGATAAACAACAAAATTGAAAACACAAAAAAAAAGAAACCCAAAAAACAGAAATTTTCCAACCCTCAAAAATTTATTAAAAAAACCATTTCAAATAACAAGAAAAAAAACAAGAGAGAAATATTTTTCTTAAGGAGTACAGAAAATGAAAACCAGCAATTAAACAAGAAATATAAAACCAAAATTTTCAAGAAGTACGGGAAAAAAAAAGGGGAAAAAATCCAGGAAAACAATTTTTTTAAAACTCCAAAAAAAACAATATTAAGAAAACCAAACAGAAAAAGGAAAAGAAACAAGATAGAAAAATTTTTTAATTAAAAAAAATTTAAATGAAAAACATAACAATAACTAAAACCAAAAATATAAAACCAGAATTTAAAAAAATTACAGGAAAAAAAAAGAAAAAAAAGGGGGGGAAAATAATCCAAGAAAAAACCGAGAAAACAGAAATTTTAAAACCCCAAAAAACCAGTATTAAGAAAACCAACAAAAAAACCAGAAAACTTTAGAAACAAAAAATGAACAAGATAGAAATAAAACTTAAAAAACGTACAAAAAATAAAAAAGAAATATAAGACCAGAATTTTAAAAAGTACTGATAATAATATATATAAAGAAATAGGAAAAGAGAGAGAGAGAGAGAGAAAAAATCAAATTTTTCGAAATGACAGAAAAAAGGTATTAAAAAACTGGAAAAAAACAGGAAAAAAAAACTGAAAGCAAAATAAAAAAGAAAAAAAGACAGAGAGAAATAAATAAAAGTAAAAAAGTAAAAAACAAAAATAAGAAAATCTTAGTGAAGGTAGCAAACCTTTACTGCAATTGAGAGCTCATGACGAGGGCAACAAACCTTTACTATCATTGTTGGTTTACAAAGGCTGGACTACAAGAAACTCACCTCTTCTAGTTGCTCCTCATGTTGCTCTTCCTCTTGGCTCTTTCCTTCTTCTTTTTTGTGTTGCTCCTGTCCTCCTCTTCCATAGCTCCACACAACTCAAAACACACACACAAAAGCAAAAAAAAAGGAAGAAAAAAAAACCAAAAAAGGAATAAAAAGACCACAAAAATCCTCAAATAAAGACACAAGATAAAAAATTAAAAAACAAAAAATTCACGAAAACCTTAAACAAAGCTACACAAAACAGAAAATAGAAAGAAGAAACAAAGAAAGAACCAGAAAAACCAAAGAAAAAAGAATGAATAGATCCCAAAGAAAGAAGAGGAAATTATGAGGAGAAAAGGGAGAGGAAATAGGAAGGAAGGGAAAAGCAGGAGGTAAGGTGTAGGTAGAGAAGGGTGGGTGAAGAAAAAAAAAAACTGACAGTTAAAGGTTAAGATGTTGTGAGAAGAAAAAACTATGAACCCAAAACCCTATCCTGGGGTTGGGATTTTTTGGATGGTGCACTGGTGGGTGCTGGGTCACTCAAGCCGTTGAGTTGTCTAAGTCTTTCCCAATTATATAAGCATGTCAGCATTTCCATAAATTAATTAGTTATAATGGCAAGAAGCCCTCTAAGTTTAACACACCCACAATAGGACTGATGGAAGGAAAGTTTTCAATGATCCATATAGCACTAAATATATACTCATCATCATCATCATCATTATATAGCACTAATTAGTACTCAGTATGGCAATTGATACAACTAGTGGGTAATTAAGAATATGCTCTTAAGACATTGCTTCTTTTTTTTTCCTTTTTGTTCTTTCTACTATTCCATGCTTCAAAATTTATTTCAACCTCTATCTTAATATTATTTTCCACCTTCTAAAAACTACATACTAGTTCCAATTTGGAAAAATGGGTTATGGTATCAAAGCTAACTAAGCATAGTTAAACCTTTTTTTTGTCAAGCTAATATGCATAGATGTCTGGTTGTGATGAGCCACACCCATGGAAGCTAAGCCCTTTTGTCTTGACTGGGCGATGATTATAATTGCTGCTTCCCAAGTTCCAAGGCTCTATAGTGTGTCTGATTTTGACTTAAACTAAGACAAGGTCTTGTGATCCTGATCATCAGTCTTGACACAGTGTGCATGTCTGATTGTGGTATTCTAGGGCCAGAGTGAACCAGCACCCACCATCATACCATCCACTAAGATGCCCATTATTACTCAGTTATGGATGAATCTCAACTGAGTTAATATTTGCTTTCACCTTGGTAACCAATTATGTAAGAAATAGGTTGTTGTATATAGCTAGATAGGTAGGAAATAAGTAACTACTAGTTAAGTAGATGGTTTATACATAGGTAAGATCTGTTTTTACAACCTACCTACTAATAACCTGCTTGTAGGTTGTTAGAACATACATGTAAAAAAAAAATAAATTTTAATTTAAAGCAACTGAGCTAACCACCATGGTTAGCTAGGGAACTGGAACTCAACAGAAAACTGTTTCCTGACCACTTATCATCCATCCATCCTTCATGGTGCGCTGGTGGGTGCTGGTTCAATGTGGCTGTATTTATTGATTCTAGAATTCACCCCTCGATACCCACATAGCATATTCATTGCTTAAAAAAGTTTTCATAGAAGGATATGGATATGGGGGTTTATAGTAACATACTTGTCCATACGGTTATACACACCTATGTACTTAATAATAGTGGTGTCTGTATCAAGCCTACCCTTCCCCTATATGTAGCTACCTATAATAATCTTAGGGTTCCTTTTGCTTCTCTTCTCATCCTCCTTGATTGTAGGAAGGTAAAATTTGAGGCCCCAAACTTTATTAGAATAAGGGCTCATACGAGGTGGGGCCAAGTGGGGACCCAATTCTGGACAACTCCAATGGAAGCATGGGCCTCCAAAAACATTTAATGATTTAAATAATGAGTACCTAGTTCCACATGCTTATAAACTAGCATACCATACTGTACCTTGTGACACCAAAGACGAGTAGAGGTGAGTGAAACTGGGCTGGGTCTTTACCTAAATGGGCACGTCAATCTATATTGGAAGCTTGTTTTAATAGAAGGCTTTGTATTTTTTATACAGGCCCCATTTAGACACTCATGTGCCAAAGACAGTTCAATGCTCTTTTGGGCACTGGGTTGGAATATATGTGTGTGCATAGAAATTACCTAACTTATGCTCTTACGAAGGGGTATTAGCCAAGGCCAAAAATGGTGATGAACAATTTTAAGCATAAATTTTCTTTCTCTCCCTTAACAAGAGGGCTCAACATATTGCACCCAGGAGGGCCAAGTGTTTCTTCATTTGGTTGAGAGCAATGAACGGAAAATTTGCACCATTGAAAGTGAAATCTTATTAGTTTGGGGTCTCAACTCCATCGCCAGATGCTTCAAAAAAGTTGGGGGATCAGGGGAAAATGGGTGTGGGAAGCACTCCATGCAGATTTTGTGAAGCCTCAACATCATTGCCGAGCTCAAAAAAACAAGGGTGGGTTTTGTGTGAGTCAGGTGCTTTGCTTGTGCTCCACAGAGCCCTGACTCCATAGCCAAGTGCAAAAAACCCTCACATAAAAGTGGTTTCAACAAAGGGTTGGAGGGAGGGAGGGAGGGAGGGCATCAAATGGGTGTTGAGAGCTCTGTGTGGATTTTGCAGAGCTCCTACATCATCAGTATCCTCAAAGGTTCAACTCCAAATGCTACTGTTAAATGTTTGCCCTTTCCCACTACTACTCCTATCAATAATCCTCCAAGCCAAATTCTGACATGTTTCTATTGTAGGAGGCACATCGATCCTTCTCTCTCAGCCTTTTGATGTCCCATTTGCAACCAAAAGAACAACTAGTTCTGGTTTCGATTAGTAAGAATTGTTGATTTTCATTTTGGTTAGTAAGAATCAAACTGGAACTAGATCTGATTTTCAAAACTGAAACAGAAAATAGAACCTGATTTTAATTTCTTTAAAATAATTGAACCTTAAACCCACAGAACTTTTTTGGCTTTGCTACATAGTGCATTTACCATTTCTGATCTCAAAAAAAACGTCTTTTTTGCTAATTGAACACGTGTAATTTAGGAGCCTCTGAAACTGTGACTTGACATTGGTTAATGTCAAAATGTTAGTACTTGGGATATACCCAGTTGTGCTGAAGTTGTTCACTGAAGTTTGTCTCTTGACATGGAAACATGTGATTTACTCAAATATTGCAGGATATCACAACTAATTTGCAATGGCATCACTTGAACAACCAACTGCAGAGCTTGCAAAGTAGAACACAAGTGTCTGTGGTACTAACCTTATTAAGTGGGTTCATTGGAATCCATGACACTTTTAGCATGACCAAACAACTTTACCTCCAATACTGGATCCATGGCCCATCGATACAGTCTCTAGCAATTCAAGCTTGGTTGGCGTTTTGAGTTTATCTCAATGAGGTTTACAGTTTCTGCACCACCAAAAATGCAGGTATAACACAATCAAGCAAATCAGGAATCATGGTTGTAATCAAAGAATGCCTTAATAATATTTCAAGCCAAAACAGGAGGATAATGTGATACAAAACTTTGCTTGGACCCCTATCAGCATATTGGTTTGAAAATGGCAGCAGATTATAATGACCAGGACCAAACCAAACTTGGTACATCCATCTGGATTTTTCCATAGACTAAGGAAATTTTAGCTCTGAGCTACAATTCTGGGCAAGTTGCAAAATCTCTGTCATTGCCTGTTAGGGCTTTCTATCTCCAAGCCATACTTGGGCTCCTAGTGGGAGCTTTTGTAGTTTGCAGAATATCTACCTTCTTCAATGCTTGGACATATGGAATGGCAATCCAAACATTCTAACAACTACATCTCTAAAGCTGCACATGTGACTTGCGAGAGTGAAGCCTTCTCCCAGTGAGAGAGCAAAAAGTATTTCATGAACCTTTCAAGCACAAGTAATCATGAAGCCTCTTACCTTGCAGAGTTTTAGGCCCAGCCATTGCTTGTGCAACATTCCTAATAAAAAAATTTATTGTGCCTGTGTTGGCACCCTGCAACACCAACAAATTGCAATGTTTGTACTCAGATAACTCAATGTAGCCCTTAAAACAAAACAAACAAGGGATAAGAGAAAGGAACCATAGTTGTATGAACCCACTAGTCCCACACAAGCAGCACTCCAAACCTCCATAACATGGTCTAAGTAGTATTTGGCTTACTTGGCTACTACCCAAGACTGCATGCAAACACTTCTGCACTCCTGATCAAGCCATGCTGGTGGGTGCAGTCTCAAACATGTCTTCATTCGAGCGGTTATCTGCAATACACAGTTCAATGGTCAGGCGGGGCACTCTCAGCTTCATTCATAAGTACAGATCTATGAGATTGCAGAGAAATCTCCACCACAACACCTTGAAGGTAACATGACAATGAGTCCAGTCATAAACTATGAGATGTGCTCACAAAGTGTCAGACCATCACCTTCATCATGAGCAGCATTGACAAGCTGCCATGACTCCCCCACTGACTTCATCAGCTTCTGCCTTCTCATACACTATCTGTTGCACCCTGCACAATGACCCAAATTACCTTCCTGCTTCTTCATTCCCACTTCTTGTTCCACAAACACCAACTTTTCTGAGACAAAAACACCTAATTTCTAACATGTCTAGGTTTAGGAGTTTCCGGGTATCATAGTTGTACAACTCGCCAAACCATTTGACAATTTGGGCTCCCTTCTTGCAACACATGGGATGAATTGGACCCTGGATCCTAAGAAAGAAACCCAAGTATGCAAAACACTCAAAGGTTGTACAAAGACCCAACAGGGGTTGCACCATCATCAAAAATTGTAGTGACAAGCTGCCATGACTAGACCCTACAGACTTCATTGGCCCTGATGCTGGTGTAGATAAGAGTACACCCAAAATTTCATCAAAGCCATTCTATAACCATTTGCATACCCAATTTCTATCATGTTTCTTGAACCAACCTGAAGGCTCAGTCATGTTGTTGACTGGCACACAAGAGACTTAGCTTATAAAAATGGCCACTAATACCCACATTCAAGCTGCAACAAACTTGTGAGAGTAAGCTTCATTTCATTTTAACCCATCCCTGTACAAGAAACCATCTATGTGAACGGCAAAGAGAGTTATACTACAAATGCCTCAGCTCTGCTCTTATGATCTCATGCTCTCGTCATCAACTTCCTCCCTGTCACAATCTTCTTCCTGCAGAAAATAAAACCTAAGTTTAACAAGTTAAATTAATACATCTATGAGATTGCAGAGAAAACTCCACTTCACAACACTTTGAAGTACCCATTGTGTCAGTTCCAGCAACTCCAGAACTAACATTAGGGGCAACAAACAAGATGGAATTGCAATGTGATATCACCACAACAGGTCAGGTCAGTTCACAGCTCTCAGAAACATACATGCATCTAGCCAGTGTACCCAAGAAGATCAGCCATGCAGGCAAAAGTCTAATAAGTCTATATTCATGATCTAGGTTTGCAATCTAGTAAAGATTGGAGTACCATATAGTACCACCACTGAGTCATGAGAAAAAGATTCAATTTCCAGACACTGTGGACATCAAACATACAGAGATATTCAGTAAACCTTCAAAACTTCCATGGTTGGCTGATGACCAGGTCTTGACAACAAAATAAGATCCAAAACAACAATGGGCAATACCAGACTGCAGGAGCAACCCTCCTACCCAGACCCCTCATCTTATTGAAGGCACTACCATGGTGGAAGATCACTTACTTTTTGTAACTGCCTTCTCTGGCATCAGATCAGATTTTTGCATCCAGTTCTTCCACCTTGTCCTCTTGGCTATAAGGTCTTCACATGCAATTAGATTGGAGTGTTTGAAAGATGAGATTTGGACAATTCTCTCTTCTAGATGTTGTGTGCAATATGGCATATTTTTAGCCTAGTTTAAGTATTTCATTGAAAAGGGTTTTGTTTCCCTAGAAATGTTTAGTATTTGTGAACCAAAGGTCCTTTGGCTTCTAATTCACTAATTCCCCTACTTTTTACCTATTAGAGGCTCAAAGGGAATATTTGTGTTGTTTGGGTCATTAGCGCTTTATGGCTTCTAGGTGCAAACTCTCATATTCTTTAGGGTGTTTCCTTGCACAAAATCAAAACTTCCAATTGGCAATTGTCAGTTAATAATCTACAATTTTCATCATTTCATCGTTCCAGAACTCGGGCATACTTCACAAATTAAGCCTGACTGACCCAACCAATCATTTGTTTTCTTGATATTATGCATTTCAACCATAGTCATTTGAAAGAATGTTGAAAGAGCTGGAATAAAATAATTTTAAACAACAAATTTTGTAGTTTAAGTTTGGGAACATACCTAAAAAGATTTAGATGTAAAAAATCATGAATGAAACAAAGGTCCAAGCGATTCAATTCAATTGGCAACCCTAATATTAAAAGGATAAAAACAACGTTAGGCATGATAATCACCTTGTGGTCATGAAAAGAGGATTTGTTCTCCAATGGCGAAAACACGACTAGTTGGGGCATATTTGTTGGGCCTATGTTGTTCAATTATACAATTGAAATCTCTTCTTTTATCTTAGAGTTTAATCTAGGCAAATTAGAATCCATGTCTAAATAGCACCAATTTCCCTAGTGTGGGCATTTCTTTGCATGGGATGAGGAAACTACACATTTTCATCAATTTGCATCAAATAGCCATATCCAAGCTTATATTATATCTATCATGTTGTTGATTCCATTTGCAACACCAATTATTTTGGATACATTCATGTGGCCTTGGAAAAATTTTAAGTTATTTTTACTTTCCTTAATGTAAAGGGAAAAATCACAACATGGTCTTCTTTTGATTTTTCATTCAAAATCTTTGTAGATTGCAATAATTAAATTATTGGTTTTTTTATTTTTCTAAAAAATTTGAATCGTGTTGAAATCGTCTCTTTAGATGGAAATTAGATGTGCCAAAGTAGTTGAGAAATGATTGGAACACTCATTACAAGAAAATGTGGTTTTTGTCACACAATAGGCCACAACTCATGACACATGTGTGACCTAAATTTTGTGGATTTGTTTATTACAATGTACAATATGTGTTACTTATTGTGGCATATATTATATTGAAATGATAATTTGACATTAGGCAATGGATGGGCAAAGTTGCAACTTGTGAAGGAATCTTTTCAATGTCATATTGCATGTTCAAATTAGAAGTCATTTAATCTATTTTTTTAAAGATTTAATGTTTAGGAATCAAATAAACCTTTGTTTTGGCCATAACTCAAGCTTTTTGAATTTCCAAATGGAAAATACAAGCTTAAAAACATGCAATTTTATTCCAAAATTTTGGGACTCCCCTAAGATTACAACTCCCAAAATGTTTTTCACTTCAAAATGATTGGGTCTATTTTTTTGCATTTTCTCACACTTGTGGGAATGTGCTTGAATTTCAAAATTCTCACCTAGCCTACATCTTCTTTCATGCCCTAACCTTGGTTATTAGTCCAAGGTTAAAGTTTTCACACATTGTACCAAATACAATGAAAGGTGGTGCCCCCATTGCATATAAAATTTAAGTTATTTTGTTAAATAGACAAAAAAATGACATTTCATTACATTCATTATACATCATAAAGACCCTTTGTTGTATGTACATTAGTCAACAAAGTATTCAAAAAATGCATGTTATTGTCATCTTACATGTTATTGTCATGTTAATCCTAATTTAGCGCATTTGGATGAAACCCTTTCAAAAAAAATTCAAAACATAAATGTTTTTCAAAGGGTCAAGTATTTCCTCACACAATGTATTCACAAAACCATTTAGTTAATTTCTATGAAAGTCCATTGGTATGCCTTTGACTTTTTTGTTTTGGACTACAAGATTTTCTTTTTGTTTCGTAATTTTCATGTTGTTGTTAGTTGTTCACATACCCATTAGATTTCAACCAAAAGAAAGAATATTGTTTGGATAATATTCCTAAGCCATTCAAGTAAATTAACATTTGCATGGTCATTTGAAAGGTTGAAAATCAAACTGTCATATTGGCTCTGACAATTTCTTTGACATTTTGAAGGGTCAAACCAACATCAATTAAAGAACTTGATACATTATTATAATTTTTTCTTCAAGAATTACAACTATGAATTTAAAGTCTTTTAATTTAAAGTTCATATGAAGATGGTACATGAGTTTACCAAATTCCAAAACCCATAATTTGGCAATTTTAGGACTCCCACTTGGGAATCTCAATCCAATTTTTGCCATGACAATGTTACCCTCGCCATCATCTAGAAAATATATTATAGGGAAGAGAATCATGATTCCTCCCCAATTCCAACTCAACATGGTGTGTCTTGTGAATGTGGGTTGCCCACATGACTTGCCCATGCACCATTGTGCCTCCAATTTGTTCTAACCACCCTCTTTTTTAATTTGCGTAAATTAATTTCACTTTGAACCATCGTTTTAATCCCATCCCAAAGCTCCTACACACCTTTTGTGTCTTAATGTGTGGAGTTAGAAAGCACACCCAAGGCTTTCAAATTTAATGTATTGAAAAATTTACCTCAATAACTTGTGGCAAACCTTCGGAGGTATTTTAATTGCTTAGATTTAGACTTTATGAATTATTTATTGTAACAACACCATCTTATACCTTCCATAACACACGATGATGGGTTTTTTTAACTCAAAAAAATCTTAAAACATAATGATTTTTACAAACCTTGTTTTAATAGGTGTCAACACATTTAGCTTTTGAGCCATGGCCCACTATCCAAGTCAACATTTTTTCCCAATAATAACTCCTTTTTAATTTTTAAAAAAAATAAATTGTCTTTTGTAAACCAACTTGAACATCTTTCACATTTATTTGTTTCAAACCAATAAAAACTTTGTCATCATTCATATAACATATTGGCATGTTTTATACAACGCATGACAAAAGCAAATAGTTTCACAAAGCTTTTGAATGTCTAAAAGTTCACAATCAAGAATGGAATGAAATTTTGCTATTGTTATTTGTTGTCAAGTTATTGGCTTTACCTTTATACAAAAGCAATCAAAAGAGGAATCAATTTGTATTTTTCAAGAAAAAATTACAATTGTAGTGCCATGCGAAGGTCAATTGTTTGATTCACCTTAAACAACCCAACCATAGCATGCATACCTACATCCAGATTTCATTTAAATAGTTGAATACCAAGACAAATGTCATGTCCACACCACTTCTAAACATCCATAAATCAAAACTTGTAAAAAGAATTGTTATAAGTGCAAAAAAATTTAATATGACATGTTTGAATTCATATACTTAGTGACTATTACAAGATGTTCACATGATCTTCCACAAGTTATGAACATTTGATGGAAATACAACATGAAGGCATTAGTCTAAAACTAGCTTGCATAGCCAAATTTTTTAATTTACTAGTGAAAAAAAACCCTTGCACAAATTAATAGTAAATATATTGCAACAAATCTTCAAGAAATATTTGTTTTGCTTCATCATATTGTTTGTAGAAGTGTTTGTGCAATTGAAAAATTAATTACATCCACATTCTTTACAATGGGCATCCCTATTCTTTGACCATCACATAAAGCACAATTAACCTAACCGGCAAGTAATTAAGCATGTCTTTCTTCATGACTAGTTCAAGACAATACTTTGAAAAACAAAAAATTTGCATGTGACAATGACAATAGCAAAATGCAAAAAAAAAACATGTTCAATTGGTGCAAATTACAAAATTAAAAGCAAAATGTGCAAACATTATGCTTTTATGGCTTTCAATATTAGATCCATGAGAACTCACAATGCCACCAATTTACAACAATTAATTTACAAAAAAACTTTGAAGTTCATGGCCTTTGGTGTGATGAACAGAATTGCAATAAGAAGAAAATTGAAAGCTTCGAGCTTGAATTCAATAGAAACATACACACACACAACACACAACTTTGAGTTCAAATTTTTAGTTTTTAGAACACACAACACACTTGGTTTCACCAATTCAATTTTGTCAAATAGATGGTTGCAAATTGCAAGCACCATACACCTGAGGACAAAATGCACAAATGAACATGAAAGCATTTACCAAAGAAACAAAAAACATTGTTAATTATAAGCACCCTACACTAAAATGAACAAATACATAAATGTGGTATTGATTTAAACATGTTAAAGGTGTAATTAAAGAGGCTGTCACTATATTTATTGACATTCATCATGATGTGACAATGTGGAAAAAAATGGTGCCATTACAAGAAAGCTTGAATTGATAAATTGTCTTATACCTTTCAACCATACATGTAAACAAAATGCATATCTAGCCCAACACCCCAATCATTAAGAACATGTATATGAAGAAGGTGCTTTTACATATCCCTTAAAAAGCTTGGGACCCTAAAGATTGAATATGAATATTATAGGATACAAATTTAGATACTAAAATTTTAACAAAAGGAGTTGCATAAGGACCTACATCCAAGACAAATGTGAAAACACATTAGGTTACTAGTGGCAATGCATTTGCTAGTTACATATAGTGTTAAGTTTTAGATTTCACATAACTTCTAGATAGGGTTATATCCATATCCATTAATTATGCATGTTGATATTCATATTTTATGATATAGTTGAAGAACATTGGACTTCACCTACCAAAGTTAATGAAAACTTCTACCTCACAAATATTTTCAAAGTGAACATCAATTCACAAAGACAACTTGAATTTTGAAATAAAGTTATGTCATTAATAAATTTAAAATTTAGCATCATAACTAAGTTATTGCATTTACAAGTCAATGAAGTAATGTTTTTCAAAGGTTTTTAAGTGACAACTATAATGACTATTATATAGAGTTTGAAAAGAAAGCAATTAACAACGACATGTTCACTCATATTTTTTCTCAAATAAAAATGGTGACATACATATTCAACCAAAAAAATCAAACTATGGTTACATATTTTCTTTTGTTAAAAGTTGCAATTCAGAAATTGATGATACATGCAATAATAGAGGGGAACACAAGTTGGCTACAAGCTTCAAGGATCCAAGAATGAAAATGGAAAATCATTTTTTTCTTATATATCGTTGACTTGTAAACACTAACCCAAGTTTGAAGTTTGCGGACAATGAAACCTAATAATTCAAACTAATTATCATTTGAAAAATGAACTAGATAACCATTGGTGATAATAATGATAAAAAAGAACACCAAATGAACCTAAGGTTATATTCTCTAATACATGAAAAATAATGATGACATGAGTGACTAAGATGAGAAAAGAAGGTGATCAAGATTCAGTCATAAGAACAAAACATTGCCATGATCAACGAAAAAAATTGTGAATGGACCTATGTGTTGTATTTGTACAAAAATGTTTTTAATATATCATTAAAGTAGATTGGAATTTTTCTAAAGTAATTCAATGAATACCAAAATCATTTTTTAAACATAGTAACCAATGATTTAAAACAATTGATTTCAATGAATTTGTTTAAGCTCATTTGAAAGGATAGGGTAGTTAAGTTGACTATTTAAACTAGGACAAAACCTTTTTTTTTGGGTCAAGACATATCAATATGTCTAGAATTGACAATACATGGACCTCTTAAATGGGTGTATGCTCAACAAATTTCTTATTTAGTCTAGTGTGTGATAAACAACATAAGGGATTTTATGTGCAATTATATTAATGTCATGATGGCAAATTATGCAAATAAATATTGTGGAACTACCTTTAAAAGGATAAATACTTTGTGGAATCACCTTTTTGAGTTTTTAAAGGGATACATGCACATTTATCTATGGCAATGAAAATTCACACATGCAAGGAATAACTAGTCTAACATATATGCAATCTTGGGCAAATGTTGTGGGGTATTTTTGCACAATAACAGTTGTCTGCAATAAAATGAGCAATATGTTTATCGAACATTTCTCACCCAAAAAATAGAAGTCTCCTTACAAAAACATGTTTGGTTATAAGGAATTATCTTCTCATCTAAGGTTTTTTATATTTGCAAAAGCAAACACTTACATCAATGCATGGAAAGTTCAAAAAGATAAGTTTATTGAAAGATTGGAATACATCCATGCCTTGGACATTGAAAAATATTTATGAATAAATTTAATGTTTTGTATGTTGATCAAGAAGACACATTGTGAAAATCTCAGGCCCAAATCTTATTTTTAAAAATATTCCCAAAGGTGTAAAGGTAATTGTAAGCAAACTAATCTAGTTTTTTCATAACATGGCAGTTTTTCTTGCACCCCTTAGATGATAATGTGTCCCATGATAAATGTGATAGAATTGGAAAATCGATTTAAAATCAAAAGGAAAAATGGCTACAATGTTATGGTAAGCCACCTTACACCTACTTTAAAATATGAGTTTTTTTGTTGTAAAAACATGAGACCATCATATACTAAGCATCTTTAGACAAGCTAGATGCAAGTGCTTGTAATAAAAAAAAACAAATGTAAAGACAACAACATTAGTGATAATGTAACTTCCTACAAAAGGATAATGGAGTCTACTACATAATAATATATTAATTTAACATGTCTCTCAATAATGTATAGACATTTAGGAAAAAGATCCAAATCTACAAAAAAAATATGAATCCAATTTAAATCATATAAAAGTGAGGATGAAATTATTTATAAGTTTTAACATTATGGCATGTTTACGTGAAAGGAAAAGGAATTTTACAATCAAATTGAAAACCACATGGTTCAAAATATCCACAATAAAAATACATACATAATAATAGGACACATTGAATATAAATTACAATCCATATTATTTAGATGTGAAATTGAATTAATTCAATGCAAAATTGACTAGATACCTTTGGTGTCATGTCTAAAGATGGACATCAACATCTTTTGAACACCATTTCACTCCAATGCCTCCAATGGTGCACTTTGAATTAAAAAATGTTGTTGTGTTAATTTTAAACTTTTTAATTTGTGTTTAGGATAACCAAAGTATGCCATAAAGATTTTAGTTTATAGTGTACTATAATACTTGTTATACATCACTTTTTTGAACAAAACTGCTTCACCTTTAATGTGCTTTCACCTACTAGTATTCAACTTTTAACTACTCATACATGGATTTGACAAACTATATCATTAACAAAATAGTTGGGCCCCATAAGATGTATTCCATAAGGAGCTTCTAGTTTGATTCTTGCCATTTAATAATAATAAAATTCATAAATGCATTAATAGAGGTGTTCAAAGGTTTACAAAAAACGCAATGCATTGATGGTCATCCTAATAAATAATAGGGCGAAAACACATTAAAGTGTTAAAAAATCAATAGATTGTCGTCACTTTTCAAAGCCCTTTTCTAGTGTAATTGAAAACTGGCTTAAAATATGAATATTTAGATGATATTGAAAGTAACATTTTTTTCATTTCCAATTTCAAATCATGATGTTATAAGACATATAAAAAATATCACAAAAGAATGTTTTTGAAAATAATTAGTTTTAAATGCTTAAAAATGTTTTAAAAATAATTATAGTTTATGGGATTTTTAAAAATCCATAACATAATAAATTAAATCACATTCCATTCATTTAATGGATCTTTAGTTTTTAGAACATAATTCATCCAATATCCCAAAGTTTCAAACATATAAAATTAACACATTGTAAAATAAAAGTTCATATCCATGAATTTTAGAGGTGTGAGAGAAAAGTGTGGGAAAAATTCAAAAGTCCATTACTTATTGGTTATCCCTTATTTTGATTTTTTTTTTTCATTTTTGGAGGGTTGATTATGATAGTTTTAAATAAATGAATCCCTTTATTATTTCAATGAATTTTATTTTATTTTATTTTTTTTTATTTAAGGGAATATAAGAAAAACTGCCATTATGATGTCCATATAAGATCACCATAGTACAAAAACACCTAACATATTAAATATAATATTAAAAAAATTAGAACCCAAGCTTTCATAATCATTTTTCTTTCATTCACACATTAGAAATCATTTAGGATTTTAATATTACAATGAATCTGATAAGATTGACATATTAATATGTTCAACACATTA
>Ga0116227_10008401_pt1 | contig 19495 bp, 15 predicted proteins | sample S1TSphgellanicum_FD_89693 | JGI IMG/M metagenome (GOLD analysis project Ga0116227, IMG submission 89693) | Host-associated microbial communities from peat moss isolated from Minnesota, USA - S1T2_Fb - Sphagnum magellanicum MG | ecosystem: Host-associated > Plants > Peat moss > Unclassified... | reverse complement strand
GCCAATGGAAGGTGAAGGAAAAACACCTTTTCACCTCTTCCATTTTCCCCCAACAACTTTACTTACACCCTCAATTTTTTTCCTTTGACCTCACGGTTTTACTTTACCATGGTCCTAAGCTGTTACTCACGCCTTTCTTTCCTTTTCTTCGATCTATAAATTACGATTGCGCACCTCAACATAACAAATCCTTCACACCTTCATTGTCAATTTGATTTCGATTGAAGATCTAACCTTTTTTTTCCTTTCCTTAAAATTATGGTGTCGCGCATGGTCACATCTTATGGGCCGCAAGCCGCACAAGCGAATGAAGAACCGCCTCCGGAGTCGTCTCTAGATCTTACCCTAACACAACATCTTCGTGATGAACCCGAACTTCAAAAGGTGCGTGTTCGTCTTGAAGTTGAACCTCCTTGAGCCTGGTATTATCGTATTTCTCCAAACTCTCGCACCCTGGTGATCTTGCTACAAATCGACCCCGTTTTTAGTGACGAACCCGAGACCGTTTGTGAAGGTTGTTATGAAACTAAAGATACTTCTATCTTTGCATGGTCTTCTGTTCCCAGCGTTGGTCACTATCGTTGGTTGCACGGTCCGATTCGTCAACTGCCTCCCAATAGTAAGGCGGACTACCTAGTTCGCACCATCCGGCGCATCCTAAATTTCTTGCAGTTGTGAACTATCACTAAGGCATAACTCAAGATTTTACATGTACTTACAGTTCCTTGCTGAGCTTATCCCTATTATAAATAAATGTTTCAATTATCATTAGATTCCTATTGCCGTTGGCACACTATCATCCTATCTATTTAATCGTTGAATTGCCTCGAATTAACCTTATGTTCAACGGCTTGAAGATTATTCTATCTCTATTAAATCTTTCATTAACATCCCTTCAACTACTTTAAGAATTTCTAACATCCTTGCTACTCCCTAAATACCATAACAAGACTAATGCTGTGTTGAACACCGTAAATTTTGGTGTCTACTTCTACCCCCAACCCTCTAGAGATTTTTCACCCCTAATTACGCAACAGAGTTTCTAAAACTATGGTTATTAGCCTTTGCTGAAGAAAAGAACTAATCCAACTCCTTAATGACCAATAATGCATTTCAGAAAAGAAAATAACCCCCCTTCACACCACGCACATTCATCATTCCTTATGAAGTCGCTAAAAGCCCTTAATAACCTTACCCCACTCAAATAACCCTGATGTAACTCTTAAAAATTGAGACTACCACACATGGTTATGTCGGTATGGCTCACACGTGGTGACCTCTAGGCAACTTGGATCATGTTTGATCATGTCAAGCATGTCCAAAACTAGATGATGATGTGCCATTTGCAACATGCAATTTGAAGATGCGAAAGTTCAATACATGTCCTGTGGCAAAAGTTGAATAAGGTGATGTTGATGAAAGGTGTTCCCAATCCAAACTTCAAGGGCTTCATAGGCAATAACACTCAAGCCAATCGGAATGTTGTTCGAATTGTGTATGGTAGTGGGAAAAACAATGAACCCATGGTCAATAGGGAATGAATGTGTTATTTCCATTGAACTCAATTTGTGGACAAACACATAAAACAACAAATCAAACCATAAATGCAAGAGCAACACAAGACCTTGTGCTATGAATACAAGAATGCCACGTCATTGGAAGAGGCAAATGCTTGTTATGCAACTATCTATTGTTGGTGGTATTCCTTAGGGGTTATAGATGCAATTTGGCTTGAGGAGTGGAGATTCAGCTTAATTTTTGGCATTTTGGTGTTAGACAATGGGGAGGTTTCATGATACATGTAATTTTTTCATCCCTCCCTACCCATTTTCATCCCATCCTATTTTCATGGCATGTTTACACAACTCCTTTGAGAATGACATTATTAAACATATATTATATTTTGTATAATTCATTCTAGAAGAGCTTGTAGACATGCCCACTTGCAACTTCTCAAAAAAAATGCATAACATATGGTTTCAACAATCTAAGAAAAGGGGAACTTGCTTATACACCGTAACTTCAAATGACCATGTTTTAACTTTCAAACAAACAACATTGTATTGCCATTTCAAGAAGGGTGGTCCATTAGGTCAAGGGCTTGATAGGATTGAACTTCTTTTTTGGAAAATAACGTAATCTTGTGATTCAAAGCAACTTGTAGACGCAATTCTAAAATATGCACCAAACTCATCTTTCACAACAAAATCACACATATGGAAGGGGAAGAGATTTTTGGCTTTTGCAAATGGAAACTTGACTTGCCTCCAAAATCTAAAGGGGATTCACATAGGCATTATCATGTCAATTTTTTTTGCCCATGTGTTAACACCCAAATTAGAAAATTGCACTCACAATGTGAATGGCCTTCCTATAGCGTTGAATTATATGAAGGTGTGGATACCATTGATGGCAATACTGAGGTCCTTGAAGTTCCATGCGGATATGCAGTCTAGCATATTAAACAATGTCCCCCGACCTCGCACATCTAGTGTTTGACATTGCAAAACACCACCAACTATTTTTGTATCACAAGGATTATTACAAAGTTGATGTCGTTGGTGTTCATGCCTCTACTTATTCTGATTTGTCCTCTCAATTTTTAGGTGCACCCCTCAAGCTTCACAAGTTTTGGTTTTGTGCAAATGACATGAATTGTTGTGTAGGGGGCATGAAATGTAGGTATGCAGTGGAGAGATCGATCGTTCTATCAATTTGGCATGTGCAAGAAGGGACTAATCTTTCACACAATGAGGTGAAGGCTCTTGAGGAAATAGGTTTTGTTATCAATATACAACAACCTATCTTTCCTCAAAGCTTTTTTGTTGAGGAGAACTTTGTTCCAATTAATTTACTGGTTGATGCAATGCCATGGCCCAAAACAAAAAGTGGGAAACTTGTTCGACACACGGCCATTTACCACATCAAAACTACACTACAATTGATGGGAGGCTAATCAACTTTTTGTGGCCACTTTCTATCTTCCATTGGAGGTTCCTATTTCTAGTTATGGACGAATCTATAAGATTTTATGTGGTGAAACTTTAAATAGAAAATAATATGAAGTTATAATTGGGAACTTCTTAGCTTACAGTTCCATGGATTTTGTGACTATGGTTTCAGGCTCATTAAAGAAGCCAAGGAAATGGGTGCCATGTGAACACATATATTATGTATTACAACATGTCATGTTTTGTGGCCAATTTGGGAGTTTCATTCATTTCTAACTTGGAATTACGATGAAGTTCATTGCTAGTTGGTTTGTTTTCTTGTTTTTACGCAAGTAGGAATAATGATCAAGATCAACATCAAAATGTAAAAACAATGTTCATTGTAATACTCAACAAGATGTTATGTGTTTCATGCCATGGCCACAAATTGCGCTAGATGTTATTATTTTGTATGTTTTCATTTGTTAATTGATTATATTAATGTTTATTCATAAATTTGGTAAGTAGGAATATTATTTCACTATGTGAAAAATCACACATCATACTAAATGTGTTAGTAAAATATTGGTTACACTGCATTGGGTGGTTTAATTGCCTCCTTTTAACCCTAAACCCTAACCAAAATAAGAGGAACATTATTTCCTCAATTGGAATGTTCCATCCATGTAGATGGGAATATTTTGCCACATAAACAAAACATTTGTATGCATGGCAAGAATATACTGCCAACGTGGCAAACATCTTTTGTTTAAGTGTCACAAATATTCTTGCCATGTGGTAAGAATATACCCAATAATTTTTTTTGTGTTCACTATAGCCATGTTCATAGTTCACATTCACAAGTTCATGTTCATGTGCTACCCATTAGCTATGCTGAGTTTGATAATGGTAGATCCTAGATCCTTGAAATAAATATTAATAGAAGACGTGGAAGGTGAATTTACAACGAAAGAAAAATTTGTTTCGTCATAAGATGAAGGTTTCAATGAACCACAACAAGATGGATGAAAAGAAAGGCCCCAAAAGCAATGTAAGGAGTAGTTTCATGATTAGTGGGTTGCCACCCAAAAGGCAAAATGTGCCACCAATATCTTTTCAAAAAAATTTCAAAGTGTGGAAGAAGCATTGAAAAGGGAAGATGCAAATAAATGGGGGATTGCCATGCAAGAATAATACAATTTTTTTGTTGTCAACAACACTTGGACGTTGGTGCCACTTCCCAAGGTAGGAAGCCCATTTCTTGCAAATGGGTGTTCAAAATTAAACATGGTGTTGATGGTGAAGTTGAATGTCACAAGGCAAAACTTGTGGCAAAAGGTTTCACCCAAATTAATTTTTACTGAAACCTTTGCACGTGTAGCAGAAAAATTGTCCATTAATTGAACCCTTGCATTGGCGGCCATTAATGACACGAAGATTCATCAAAAGGACATCAAAGCCGCATGTCTCAATTGTGACCTTGAAGAGGAGATTTATATAGAACAACCCCAAGGATTCACACAAGAAAGAGGTGAACATCTTGTGTGTAAGCTTCACAAGTCCTTGGATGGTTTGAATTAATCTCCAAAAACTTGGAAGCAGAAGCTACATGCATTCTTGAAAAACATCAAGTTTGTGAGGAGTGATGTTAATTTTAAGGTGTATGTTGCACAAGTCATGAGCGATGTCAAGTTTTTCATTGTTGTCTATGTTGATGATCTCATCTTGGTGTGCAACAATAAGGACAAGCTTGTGCAACAACAAATTAAGAAAAAACTTTCTCAAAAGTTTGAAATGAAAGATCTTGGAGACTTGCATTTCTTTTTGGGCATGGATGTGAAAAGGGATTATGAGCAACATCTTTACATCAAACAAATTAAGTATTTCAAGGAGATTTTTAAACATTTTTGCATGGAAGGTTACAAAGTTATCGGAATGACATTTGATCCCAAGATGAAATTGAAAAAGAATATGAATAAAGATGTTGAAATGGTTGGGGTTCCTTATCAACAAATCGTTGGATCTTTGATGTATGTTGTGTTGTGTGTATTCGATCCGACTTGGCATACCCAATAAGTGTGGTGGTCAATCCAAGCTTAAAACATTGGATTATGATCAAGTGTAATTTTTGATAGTTGTGAGGCACCTTGCAATTCAAATTACTATTAAGAGGAATACCACCTTAAAAGATGGTCAGATATTGTGATGTAAATTAGGGTAGTGACCTTGAGGATAAGACATCCACCACTTGGTTTATATTAATCATGATCGGAGGTGGAACCATTTCTTTGAAAAAAAATGACAACCCACAATTGTTTTGTCAATAACCAAGGCCAAATACATGGTAAGCACCCAAGCTATGAAGGAAGTCATATGGATAACAAAGTTCATGAAATAATTAGGGTACATGAAAAAAAAGAAGGTGATAGTGCTTCAATGTGACAACCAAGGCATAATATCATTAACAAAGAATCCCACCCAACATGTTCGAACAAAACACATTGATGTTCAACATCACTTTGTTCAAAAATAAGTTGAAAATGGCAAAATCATGTTTGAATATTATTCAACAAAGGACATGGTGGTGGATGTGCTTACCAAGACATTGTCAAAAAGATGACATAACAAATTGATAACCATGTTCGGATTAAAAACTTTATAAAGTGGGAATGTTAGAAATACTATTTGTTTATAATCCCCAAGGTTGGTGAATGTGTTGAACATTCATCAAAAGGATAAATGATATTCATATCCTTATAATAATTAGGTTAGGTTGAATGTTAGCAACTAGGGTTTAGAAGTGGCAGCTACATTAGGGTTTGGTGGTGGTTAGGTTAAGGTTAGGTGGTGGCTATTAAGGTTAAGCAATGGCTAGGTTAGGGTTAAGTGACAATTATTTTAGGTTTAGGAGATAGTATATATTGGAGTGGTTTTGAGTAGTCCTTCATTCTTTTCTATCAAGTTTTTGAGTGCATCTAAAGACTTTGAAGTTTGGAGTTAATTTGTTACAAGTTATAGTTTTATGATTGTAATTTGTGACACTTTCAACCCATGTGATTTACTTCCTCGTCATTTCAATAAATTCACTAGTACACATAGAGACCTAATTTAGTACACATTTCATAAGGGTGTCTAATGAATTAGGTGAAATCTTATTAAAGTGTAATCACTATATTTCCTAGTGATCACAGACGGGTTGCTTTGGACACAGTCAATTCACTCAATATCTACTCATTCTAAGCCTCGTGAAATAAAATACTTATAGGGGAGCAAGGGCAAATAAAATAAAACCAAGGATAGTAAACTCACCTCTTTTTGTGTTTAACTACAAATGCCATCCCCTCACTGCTGCTTGTTCTGTTTTGATGCATAATTTACCAAAGCCAAAATTGGTCTTGTTCCAGTGAATGGAACTGAAATCACTTGCTGAAATAAAGAATTGAAACCAAAACTGGATCCTGGTTTTGAAAAAAAAGGAACCAGAACTAAACCAGAACCAATTCCTTAAAATAAATTTGTGAATCAGAGCCAGAGGTTTCTTCTAGAACCTAAGAACCACACAACACTGGTATATCATCTTTAAGGAACCTATTAGAATCATAAACCATTGGGTCTTTCCACTCTTGTTTAAATCTGCAACATTTGCAGCTTCTTTTTAGGAGTTCAATACACTGAAGTAATTTGCTGCTTTTGTGGTTCTCTCAAATGCTGCTCTAGAACTGAACACAAAATTTCTCAAATCTATTGACCCAGAATAATGCATGACTAGCATAGAGTGTACTGAAATGTGTTTGGAGAGGGCTATGAATTTCCACAATTACTGAAGTTCTTCTCTGCTGGCAAAAGGGTTACAAGGGCTGGACCACAGTCAAAAATCTACTTTGAACCAAAGGAGGCGATGGTGGCCATTGTCACATGTGGAGGACTTTGCCCTGGTCTAAATGATGTTGTTCGTAAGGTGATTGGCTCTTTTCAAAACAATCAGCTGAATACCCATGAGAACCAGGAAGTACTATTTTGGAACACACAGTTTTTAAGACATTTATGTTCTACACATGCTGAATGCCCCATCTCTTTTCTGCTGTAAATCAGCAGTTTTGTGTTTAATCCTCCAGCAATTTTGAGAATGCAGATTGTTTTGACTCTAGATTGCTATGGAGTAGAGGAAATTCAAGGTATCACCTATGGCTACTGGGGCTTTTTTGAGGAGGACTTGAATGACATTTCTGTATGTTGCACTCTGTCACCAATTTATTTTCTCAACAGATTTTCATATGGACAACAGGCAAAAATATTGTAAGTTTCATAGTCAACATAGGTTCTTTACAATAAGCAAAGGAGGGCAAAAGACAGTTTGAGAAAAACAATTTGTCTTGGGAAAACTATTGACAAAGATGCTATTCTGCAGTTGACAAGTTCAAAACATACATCTCGAAGGGGGAAGTCTGTTGGGTATATCTCATGGATGTGCCAAAATGTCACACATTGTGGACAGTTTGTAGGTCATCATCTTTGATCATTATGCTCTTTTTGCATCCTTTCTGTGCTATTGCCCCAAATCTGCAGATAAGGATTGTGTCTTTGTCCTCTCTCTTGAAGGGCGTGACACACATTCTAACATCAATATAGAAGAAGTTTACTGGCTTTGTGAAAAGTGATCCAGTTGATGCAGTAAAGTGATTGTGACTGAAAATGCTGTGTTGAATTGTAAAGGAAAAATGTCAACATGCTCTTTGTTTTGGGGGGAAATGGAACACATGCTGGTGCCAATGCTATTCATAATGAGGTGATCTGAAGTCCTCCTACTTGACCTCCAATCAGTGTGTCCTGTCAATTTGTATTGCTTGCAAAATATGGAACTAGAACAGAAGAAAGGATGGGAGTGCTAGGAAAACAAGATTTATTGCTTAATCAGAACAATAATGAACTGTGCTTATTGATGATGGATGTTATGTGACTTGGCGGTGTCTTAGGCCCAATGTGAGGGTTGCAGTTGTAGGGGTGCCAAAGACAATTGACAATGACATTTTGCTGATGGACACAACTTTTGGGTTTGATACCACTGTTGAGGAAGCTCAAAAAGTCATCAATATGGCTTGTATAGAGGTACTTATGAGGTCAGCTAAACATAGATCAGGGTGGAGACCAAAAAATCTGCAGACTCCAAGCAAGTATTTGACAATCATGGAGAACGCTGCTTGCACTCTTATGGCACTTTAGTGATGAGATTGAGTATGAAAGATGACATTCTAGTTGACGCTCATCAGGCGAATGGTTGTTTGGTGCAAGCAAAGAGTGCATACAATGGTGTGGACATTGTGAAATTAAATGGGTTAGCAGAGTATATTCATTGCCATGCATGTATGCATCTCTTGCAAGTGGTCAGGTGGATGCTTGCTTGATTCCAGAGGTAAAACCCATTACCTGAGCTACAGATGATGGCTTTACTGCCAACTCCAGATAGTACATGCAGTTTACAGGTGCTCATGAAAGGAGGGTTTATTTACAAGAGACGTGCATATCTTTTGTCACACTAGACCCTTGAGTATTGTAGTTTGCATGATACTTGCATTTGTACCAATTTCAGAGTGTTTTGGAAAGGGGCAGATTTATTTATCAGTAGCTATTGAACACCCCTGTACAAAGTGTCAATGTGGTCAGAAAACCCTTGCTTCAGTCAATGGTTCAACACACATCTTCAGGAAGAATGTCCATTGCAAAATAGAGCCCACCCATAAAAGGGGGCAGTACCTGAGTAAGCTATCTTTCTCAAGAGAAGAGGGTCTCAATAATGTCAGCTCACATCTCCTCTCTTGCTCTCTCTCTGTATAGAGGAATGCTATCTATTGTGACCTGAGAACCCCAATCTTGCATAGATAGCAACATGCATTTGGATCTGCAAATTCCTCCACGTTCCTATAGTTTGATTACAGATAGTCTCCACATGGAATATTGAAGCACATTGAGCTTCTGCTTGAAAATAAGCATTGTGCTCGAATCTGTGTTGCTGAAGGAGCTGGTCAGGTCAGTGACCCCAAGAAATCTTATCTTGTTCTGTCACTTCTCTTTGCCTTCATAGGCAGTCTCTTTCTAGTTGTTTCACTATAGCACATTCTGCAGGTTACTTTATTTAGTTTTCATATTCATTGCCCAGAAAGTGCAAGGAGCATCTCTGAGTAGACATGGTCTATGAGAGGTGCTGCACACCCAGCTGTATACTTCATGAAGTTGTGGAAGACTATTTGCACATTCCTGAACCACACGGATGCTATGGACTGATGGCACTGTCTGTCTTACCAAATAATATTCATGTGAACAGGACTTGTTGACCAAGTCAGCAGGAACAGATGCCTCAGGAAACCCTAATGGGAGATATTGCAGTTCATCTAACAAAGGAGGTATGCAAAGCTATCTGAATTGTTGTGTTGTCATTGCAGCTCAGACATTGTAAATCATGCAAAAGGATGATGTATCATATATTCTAGTTTGTCTCAGGACTTGGTTCCATTGATAGATGTCATCATTGTTGTTACAGGTGAAGAAGCACTTTAAGAATATTGGGGTGGCTGCAGATGATAAGTACATTGATCCCACCTATATGATCTGTGCCTGCCTTGCCAGTGCTTCTGTCAGTATCCTTTGTGCTGCTCTTGGGCAAAATGTGGTATGTTGCCTTCTCTTTTTAGGATCCTAATTACAGGCAGTCTGTTGGATGAATAGAGCATGGAGAGTTGATTGATGTAAGGGATGTATTAACCTTTGTCACCCATGTGCTGGTTCATGTAGGTTCATCATTAGAGCGGCATGAACCTGCAAAAACCCTTCATGTAGACTTGACCACAATCAATGAGTGACACTTTGAATGGTCAACTGACACAGGTGATAGAAAGTAAAACATCTGGCCAGACATGGAACTTGGTTCCAAAGAGGTTGTCAAGTTAGCCTGACATAGAACCACCTTAGGAGTGGATTACCATTGTCAGTTCACCTGCACTTCACTAGTAAGAAGTTGCCACACGATGTCTTTGGGTTGTAGTGTATTATTTTTCTAGCAGTGAGATCTATCTGCTCCCAGTCTCCTTATTGGCAACAAATTGAATTTGGAATGACATGTTATGAACTGCTGCTGGGAAGGATTGGATCTACAGCAGTTGGTTCATACAAAAGGTGTGATGAGAGAAAGCTCTTCAATGTATCTATGAAATTTTCACTCAATAGGTAGTGTTTCTGAATCTGAAGCTGAAGTCAATCCTTGCTCTTGTTTTCCAATCTCAAGAAGTTCAGTTCTCCTTGCCATCAAACAGGAACTATCAGACAGAGTATTCATGAAGAAGAATTGGTTGTCATGTCATAAAATAAAAGGGTTCCAATCTATGCAATGTGCTGCCATGAGTGCAGCACTATCCTGCATCATCATTGAAGCACACAATGGACTTTGCTTCAGTAAAGGAGGGTGGGAAGAAGAGGGGGAGGGGGTTCCAGCAGCTACTGTATAGTCAAATGATGCGCATATCTTCCAATCCTAGTAATTGCAGAAGTATCCTTGAAGTCAGCATCAATCTTTGCTCTTGTTAAAGAGCCCTGTAGAGCAACAGGAAATGTGGGAAATGCAACTTCTCCAGCATTCAGCAGGACTCCAAACCAGCAGCAATATTTTAGGGCAGAAAAGAGGAGTTCTGTTTGTTCGCCTGCCACCACCACCACCCATACTTTTGTCCAAATCACAAATAGTAATCTAGCCCATGCTCGCACCACTGATCACCATATCCTTCCTTCTGACTTTTGTGTTCTTGCAGACTTTGGCCAGCCTCCTTCTCAGCCATAGTACAAAATGTTTTTCAATGCCATTTGTGATGTTTTTCCCCTCTACTACTACTTTCTGCAGAGTCACAAAGGCCATGTTGTGAAACAGCATGATGGCTGAGTCTGTCTAGGCTGCTGACTGAAATTGCTGCCTTCTTTCTCTTTGTCTATACATGACTGTCAACTGTCTGCTCCAATGGATGTGGTGACAGATGGCAAGTGAAAAAGACTATAGTATCACGCATTGCAGTTAGCTGGTAGGTTTAGGAAGGTGAAATATTCACTCTGGCAAATTGATCAGCTTTTCTTCCCTAGTGTCAGGCAGGGCTTTTGCAGCAGATTTGTGATGATATGAAGTCCTCTGCAAACAACCCACCAAATTTACCCATGTCATGATCTCATAAACCACACAAGAAGCAGGAAAAAATCATTTCCACCCTACATAATGCATCATCCCTACCTCACCTTGAAGACCACTTCACACATGCACTGAGGCCACTACGTCTCCATTTGCCTCCTGCTGCTCCTTGAGCGCATCTACATTTTTCGGGGAAGATATACATGAGGATTCTGCCTCCAGTTTGTGCTCATTATGAAAGCTTGTGAAGGCAGTTAGTCAGGTGGTGAGGACTGGTGAAATTGCTGCCTGTGGAGGCAGCTTTGGTGTAGGAGAACCTGGCAATGCAATGATGTCCAGGTTCTCATCCTCATTTGTAGTGCAGGAACGCTCTGCCGGTGCTTGTGGGGAGTTCTTTTGTGACTCAGGTGAGAGGTCTGATGCATTAGGCTTGATGGTCTCTTCCACTTTCAAGTCTTCCAAAGAATAGGCCTCAGATGGTTTTGATGTGGACTCCACCAATATGGTGGATTCACCAGCTGAATTTTTTGTGGGATCAGCGCTTGTAGAGCTATGTTGTGGCTTCAGTGTCTTGCAACCTTGGTGCTGGTGTTCACCACCCTCAGTGGCATCTCTCACATAACCACATCCATCACTACTTGCCCAATTCCATCTATCCATAGCACTCAGTTGTTCCTGCTGCATGCCTAGTTCACCAACAGTAACATCATCTACTCCTCTATTGCCTGCTGGCAAAACCCTTCCAGACCCAAAACTGGGTGTCAGGTGACCTACAGACTCCTCTGGGTTGATAACATTTTCCACTCCTGTCTCACCAGACTCAGACCCTGACCTGTATCCATCACTCAGGCAAGCTTCATCACCATACTGCTTCAAAGGTCCTTTGACAGGACTTCTTGCCACTTTGCTACTTGTGGATTTTTCCTCTCTGCCAGGGTCTGCCAAGACAGTCTGCTCCTTCTCTTGCTTTCCCCCAGTTTTAGGAACCCAACCTGCACATGGTTTACTGACTTGGCCACCTTCATACCCCCTCACAAAAGGATTGCCTTCACCTTGACTATCATCCTGTTCCTTCAGGGCCCTCCAACCTCTTCACCACTGGAAACACTTGGAGATTGATCCTTTTTTGGGGAGACAAGTTTCATCTCCTTTTTTATTCCATCCTTTTGAAGGACAAGTTTGGGAGGTTTCTTAAATGGTACTTTTGGTGGCTGGAGAGCAGAGAAAGATAAGAATGGAGGCCCAGGATTACCAGCTGTCCAAGATCCATTCAACAGGTTGACATTGAAGGCAAGTGGTGGAGGTGCAGTGGCAGGGAAGGCATAGATGGCACCTGAATCTGCCTGGAATGCATTCAAAGGCTGCCAACCTCCTTGCTGTACTGAAGGAACAGAGTGTGAGTACCATGCTGCCGCATTCATGGCTGACATCACAATGCCCTGCCCAGATAAAGCGATAGGACCTTCATAAGGTTGCAGCTGCACAGGGACAGCTGCTGATGCCAGTGCATATGCTTGGTTGTGTACAGGAGGGGCAAAACTACTAGAAGGGGGGCCTTCACCTTTTCTTGATGCAGGAAAGAGCGGCATGGTCTCATTGCTAATCTTGAAGGGTGCATACATCTGAGGTGTGGATGGAGCCTGGTAAACACCTACTGTTGAATGAGTCCAAGTATTCTGCTGCTGGTGCTCATGAAACCAAGTATCTTCATTTCTTGCATCCTGCTGTGGTGACCTTGTGAGTGCTGTTCCTGTCCCAGAAGCTTTACACAATGATTCTGGAGAGATTGCCATCTGTGACCACTTGGGACAATAAAGAAACTGTTACTAACCAAAGAAAGAAAATACACTTCACAAGGGTTAAGAACAATAACCATCAGATGGCTTGCACTTCAACAACAAGAGTTATGACAGAAGCACCTTTGTACAATGATATGAAGGGTTGCTTTCAATATCAAGTTGGCGAGAGCAGCATTGCTTCTTGTGGGAGACATCTGCAGGCTTGCAATCTCCTTCTGCTTCATTCATCTTCCTTTCCAAACTAAGTCCCCATTGTCCACCTAGAAATCTTTGAGTGGCACTGGTCAGGGTAGGATGAAATGGGGCCTTATGCACAATATCATTAGCTCTTGAGGGGATAGCAGACAGATGATCCTCATGCAGTGGCACATCATCAGCTTGTTGGGCCCATCCTGTGCTCAGTCTCAGCCTAAGCTCCTCTGCCTCTGCATCCACCTTGATAGCAGCAGCTTCACCTGATGAGTCATCTTCATCTTCATCCATATTTTCCTCTGGTGGCCTCTCCAAATCAAATGTTCTCTGTTTCCCTAGTTTCCTACCACCATCAAGGAACTGCCTTGCTTGCTCAACATGTGCCACACTAGTTGCATATCTTTCTTCTTCACCTGTCTGGGCACCTTGAGTAATTTGCTCATGTCTGAAACTTGAACCTGAAATTTGGTATGCTGCCTTTGACAAAGGAGCTTGCATCATCATCCATGGGTTCTTATTCTTTGTGGTCACAGAGGCACGAGTAGTTGCATCAACCTTTGTCTCATCTTGCTTCTGCATTTCTCCCATAAGACATACCTGGATTTCATGCACTCTGTGTAGCTCCTGCACCTGTCACGAAGCAAACAGAAAGACAATTCAGTCTTTCTCATAACGATAATGCATGCAAAAGTGAGAAAATGATTGATGCAGGAGTTGAAACACAAATCCCACCTGCTCACGGAACTGTGCATCTTGCTGCAATATGGTGTCACGGACCAGCTCAGGTGGTGGCTGTCCCGTGTCTCTGAAAAGGTTGTTCCTGTTATCTAAAGTGCTTGTGATCATAAAGCACTTCCTTGTACTGTTGCCTGCAGTCTGCAAATCAGTCACCAAGGATATTCAGGTACTACTGAGTGAGTGCACTTTGGAACTGTCTACAACTCCAGGAAAACAAAATCCAAACTGCAAAGATGCAGACAAAATCTTGGGGTCCAGGAGCATCATTTAGGGCATCTTCCTTCCTTGTGGGAAACTCATTTACTGCTGTGATGTGACTTACATGCACCTTCTGATGTGTGAGAGAGCCATTTTGCTGTGATACTGGCACAAAAGTGACATTGTCTTCTAATGAGTAGTGGTGGTGGTCCCTGCTCTTGAGTAGATTTGCAGACCAGTTTGGCACCTGAAACCGCATGAGCTCCACCAGTGTCAGAAACACTGGAAATTCCCCAGATGTGCCAACAGAAGACTCCTCTTCTTGTAGGTGCAGTTGCTTTGGAAAGGAGAGAAAGGAAGGAGAAGAATCTTCTTACCTCTTGAATGTCAGACAATTTGCGGAAAGTGAAACCTCCAGATATGGAGGGCACAGGAGGAGGCTGATGATTTCTTACAGAAACATCTAGCACAGATGTTGCTGTAAACGCTCCACCTCTGGCTGATGCCTGTAGGCCTTCTAACCCTTCCCCTTTCCTGAACTCTTGGTATGGATCTCCTTTCAGGCCCCGCGCAACGTCCATGGTTTCCCGCCCCCTCCTTCTCTCTCCCTTCTCTGCTGCGTTTTAAAACAAATCCCTCACTTTCAATGCTCGAAACTTGGAGAGGAACTCGGCAGACAAAAGATAGTCCTTCCCCACAACAGCCAGCCGTGCAAGATCCATGTTGAAGATGTTATTGTACAATGCCACGGTGAGACGACATTGTATTTCGCGCATTCTTCAGCTTTCTAGTGGGGGTTCAAGCCAACCAGCCTCTTTCCCGCACGCATGCCCACAACTCGAACTCATCTCAAACCGCAATTTCCACACAAAAATGTGAAAGACTCTTTCGAGACTGAAGAGAGAGATGAACTTTCCACATAGCAAAAAAACGACCGAGAAATGGCAGAAGACTCTTATTTTTGCTTTTAGAATGCAGATGATGAAAGAAACTGCCGCCCAGCCAGCCACAGAAGAAAAAGAAAGGGCTCGCGACCAACCTACGTGATTCTAAGATTGCACGCTTGTGTAGCAACAAACATTCAAATGTAGTTCGGTGAGATGGAAATAAACTACTGCGAACGAGCATCTTAAAGCAACTAGAAAGAAAATGCGAAGGGCTTTTGCTACCAAAATTCTCAAAACTCAAACAACCATCTTCCCAAAACGGGAATGCAACAACAACAACAGGCGCCCCTTCCGTTTCTCCTCCACCACAATCTTCACAGAAACATGGGCATCTTAACAACACACTGATCGTAGCAGCAGGGAAACTGTCTAAATGCAATGCAGCAGAAACCCGCACACACACAAAGCTATTAGCAGCAGCTGTAGAGCTGCTTCAAGTATGTCGGAGCATCTCAGAATCCATCAAAACCAAAACTCCTTTCTTCCACCTCCCACCCCAAGTACCGCAAGCGCAGAACAAAAATGTGGAAACTCTCTGACAGCGAAAGCTTGACAGGAAGAAACACGACACACGCACACGCACACAAAACAGGGGATTTTGCACTCTAAGAAGCTTCACCCATTTTCACACCCACCTCACAATCTCTCTCATTTTCTCACAACATCTATGTACCGACCTACATCCTTCTTCTTCACCCAATTCCACAACTATCTCACAATCTTTCTCATTTTCCTCACAACAACACTATGTACCTGCCTACCTACTTACGCTTCACACACCCCCCACCCCCCTCCGCCTCCAAAACAAGTTTCGAAGCAAATGAAAAAATTGAATAAATAAATCATGTGTCGACCAGCAGCAGGCTACTACATCAATGTGTACAACCCACCCGAAAAATAAACAAAACAAAACAGAAAAACTTGGACATACGGGTGAATAAGAGATGAGTAAACAAAAGGGATAAGTGAAAGTATCTAACTTTATTGCTATCAGAATAGAGGAGTCCTGACTCCTGTAGGAACACAGAAAAAGCAAAGTGAGGAGATCTCATAATAATCTCTATCTCAAGTCTCAAAACGAGCATTATTATTATGTTACAAAAATATTCCTCTCTTGTTAAAAATAAAAACCTTGTGTGAGAGCTGTGTATGTTACTATGTAGTAGAGGTTTATATTTTTGCATAGTTGGAGACTTGGAGTTCCATTTATCAAAGTGGTGTAAAGTACTTTTGTTTATATGGATAGGTGTGTGGAACAATTGTATGTTTGTTGTTGTCTTTGTAGCAGCCTGCCTGCCCATTGGGTGAGAGTACTTTGTAAAGAAATTATTAAGTTTATTCAGTACTTATTATTAAGTCTGGTGCTTATTGATTTTCTTTAGTTTTGGGTTGGTGAGCCTTTTCAGTGCTCAGTTGTTTAGTTAAAAGGGGAAGATTCTTTTTGTTGATTTATAAGTGGATAATAAGCTGAATTTTAAAGGGGGGTGGGTTTAGTTGGTGGGTGGACAATCCCACAAAGAAAGGTAGGAAGGACAGATGGAAACAAAACAACAAGGGCATTTAGTATTGGAGCAAGGAGCTGGGCCCAGCTTCTTGCTTTCCATTGGGTTGTAAGTCCCTCCATGATATCAAATATCTTGGGGACAGTGGACTATGTTTTCTTCCCCCATTTGTGCAGGTGGGTCTCCCACAAAACCCACGCTCAGCCTTTCTCGTTTTGGGGGGGAGGGTGTGTGTCTCTTCTTAAACCCACGTTCTCAATGTGCATGTAGCACATGTAATGAAGACTTTCGCATACTTCTCTCTAGCCACTCTGGTCTTATTCCGAGTTGTGGTCAGCATCAATTGTCAATCTAATTCACTTTCACTTTATCCTGGCCATGGTAATGGATCAATTAGAAAATCAGATACCTACCCGGTTTGATCAACTGCAACAGGACAAATGGCTGCATAGTCAGCCAACTTTATAAATCCAATCAGGAAATTGGAATTGTACATGCAAATGTTGTGTGACTGTATGGTCTAGGATGTACAGGCCAAGTGGGAACTTACCTTTACACTCCATGCAAGTGTATAAACCCCCACGCACATTTGAATAACTGGAAGTGTACAATATTGAATATGTAAGTGTAGTAGTTTGAAAATTCATTAATTATTTAAAATCATTAAAGTGTAAGTGTAAAACAAATACATGGAGTTCATCGCAAAGGCTATGAAATATCTGCCAAATAGTTGATTGATCTAACTGATTAAAATGTGGCAGAAAACATGTCTTGGGTCCTCTTCTTTATAATTGAAGAAAAAGTGGCCTCCATTTTGTTAGTGTGATAAGACACAGCAAATGCAGCATAAAAAAGAGTAGGCAAAACAAATGATGGGAAGAAGGTTGAAAAGCTGTCAATATTGTCATAGAGATCAAGAATGGATCCCTTGTTCCTCCTAGACTGGAAAGAAGATATAGGCCAGCATCTAAAATATATGATAGTGGATTTGGAGCTCACAAAGTTAAAGATATCTCAACTTCTAGTTTTTGATAAAAGAAACTTCATTTCCTTTGCTATTGAGATGTATAGGTGTCTTCATTTTTTTTTCATTTTTTTTTTATCGCTTGTGCACAAACCATTATCAAGCATCACCAATGATTTTCTCTAGGCCTCTCAATACTTATTTCTTACTATCAACAACATGTGTTTATAGCTTTGCAATGTGTGCAAATCATAATGATTTTTTAATGGGTTGCTGCACTTTGTCGAGGTTTCTCATCTTTTTCACACATCATTGCTAGTGCATCTCTGCCACTAATCAATTTGTGACAAATGACAGCTCTTTAGTCTTAGGTCTTCTTTGTTATTGTTGATTGTTATTTCGTAATCATAAGTCATCTTTGCATAGGGTCTTTACCTGATTTTGTTGATTGTTTGCTTTTGTTTTTCTTTGGGTTGTGTTTACTTGTTTCTCTTTTTGCCTTGTACTTTTGATAGTGGGTTCCCATCCTTGTTCCCATCCTTGGTTTTTAATTTACAAGGTTTTTCCCTTTTTCTATCAAAAATAAAATAAAAGAGGGCAAGAAGCTTTGCTTTTTGTTATAGTTGATTGCTTCCCACATCTTTTTACCTTTTTCCAAACTTACATTCCTTGCTGCCACTGTTGCAGCAAAAGGTCCAGTTCCACAGTGACACTTTTTTTTCTTTTTGTCCTCTTCAATTTTGTAATGTAGCTGAAGTGGCAATCATCAATAGCCAAATTCAGCTATAAATGACATACAAATGTAAAATAAACATTTAAGCATCCATCTACACTGTTGGCTACATACTTGAAATGCAACATAGGAAATCTGAAAATTAAAATCACATAAATACTTATATTTCACATTTTCTGACTTTGAGTTTATTTTTATTTTGAGGAAAAAAGCACAAATTTCTGGTACTGGAAGTTGTGGACAGTGAAAAAACGAAAAATGTAAAAACGTCATGAAAACGAGTTCCAGTGGCTACCGTAACTTATGGCAAGTTCCAGTAATCCCAGACATAAGAGGAAGTTATAAGATAAGTTTATTACCTTTTTCCTCCAGGTACACATAGTGAAAGCAGGTATGGTGGTTACGCTATGTGCACATAAGTGCATTGTGAGAAGTGCCATGTGGGGTGGTCAGATGATTGGCTTGAGCACGTGACCAACTTTGGTGTTCCAAGGTGCCATAGTTTGAATGGATTTGTTTTATTCTACAACACTCTTTACTTCAATATTCCTTCAATACCTAATACATCCCTTACTACAAGGACAGCTTCAACACATGTTTGTCAAATAATTAATTAAATTTGAAGATTCCATGCCCAAAAATATATATCGTTGAATGTTCTTATGGATTCTCTATTTTCTTTCAAGCTAGAATAGATAAAAGCAACAGCCCCTAGACAATCACAGTTTCCAAGAACACAAGCTCAATTTGGGCATGGTCTATAGAATCTCATGTACCTTGATTTTTGGATGACACCATGATAAACCCCTGGGCCATGACTCAAGGGCATTAGTTCTTATTGTAAACTCAATTTGAATCAAAGAATCAACCAAAGATTTTTTCATGGCCATATCTTCTTCTTTGATCCCCACTTAGTTCTTTTATTTCATTCACAAAATTTGAACGTTCTGAGAACAAAAATGAGAAATCTTTTCAAGAATTTTTTACATTTTCATCATTACAAGAGATTCTCATATGTGAAGGTTGTAAATTCGCCCTATTAGGTGGTTCATTTGTCCTCTCAGACATTTTGTTCCTTGTTTTTCCTTTTTTTGGGTGCTTTGGTTCATTTATGGTTGCAGGGTTTCATCATTTAAAGAGGCAGGACAATAAGCACCATAGGTAGTAGTGTGACCGGAAAATGGGTGGCCACTACAGTGTGAATACTTTTGTTTGTGTTGAAAGATCCGATCTTGGTTATTACTGATTTGTGCTGATTTTTGTTGCATGGCGGCTGCTCCAACTTTCATGCATGGTTGTGTGACGGCGCACAATGATGGGCCGAAATGGAG
>Ga0116227_10008398_pt1 | contig 19499 bp, 13 predicted proteins | sample S1TSphgellanicum_FD_89693 | JGI IMG/M metagenome (GOLD analysis project Ga0116227, IMG submission 89693) | Host-associated microbial communities from peat moss isolated from Minnesota, USA - S1T2_Fb - Sphagnum magellanicum MG | ecosystem: Host-associated > Plants > Peat moss > Unclassified... | reverse complement strand
TTTACGGCCAATCTCGACCATGCCGGCAATGTCCTCGACCGCAATATATTGACGGCCGCCGCCAAACATCTCAAACGCGGCCAGAGACTTTCACTGGAAGCTCAAACTTCGATTGACGCAATCCTTGAACGTCTGGGGCAAAATCTTCGTGCCGCCGCGGCCATTTTCATGACCAGTGATATCCGCGCCGCGCGGGCGCTCGCCAATGAAAAAACGATCTTCCGTGACATCGAAGCCAAGGCGATGGATGTGCATTTCCAGCACTTGCGCAGCAATAAGGCCGGCGGCATGGAGGCGCGCACACTCTATATCGGCCTTGTCCGCGACTTGAAAAGCGTCAACGACCGGCTTGTGGCGGGCGCGGCCTATCCGATCCTAGAGGAGCTGGGCGAACTTCGCCTCACAAGGGTGAGGTCAAAATCCGCCACGCCGCCGGACGAGACCGATTCTGACACGCATTGAGGGGGTGGCGGAACAGCTCCTGCCGTTGCGGCTCAAACGGTTACGAGCCGAAGCCCACTGTACCCTCTTCCAGGCCAATATATTTTTGGCTGTAAAGCTGCACGCCTAGCTGCTTGATGAGCGTCTGCTGAGTTTCGAGGAAGTCGATGTGCTTCTCCTCATCCCTCAGAAGATCATCGTAAAGCTCTTTGGAGACGCGATCATGCGCTGAGGCACAATATTCAGCTGCTTCAGTATAAAGCGCGCGCGCTTCAAATTCGGAGGCGAGGTCGCAGGCGATAATTTCTTCGACGGTCTGGCCGATCTTCAACGCGTCGAGGACCTGCATGTTGGGGAAGCCTTCGAGGAAAAGAATACGATCGGTGATCCGGTCGGCGTGGCGCATTTCCTCAATGGATTCTTCGCGCCATTTCTTTGATAATTCTTTGTAACCCCAATTGCTGAGGATGCGGAAGTGAAGCCAATATTGATTAATTGTGGTCAATTCGCTGCGCAGGCTGCGATTTAGAAAATCCAGAACCTTTTCATCACCCAGCATCTCAGCGAGCTCCAAAGTAACACCAACAACACCGCGCAGGATCTTCGACCCGGCAAGAACTATGGTTAGATGTTTGAATACGTAGGGCGCAAACTCAGTAAAACAATTCCGCCGTTTGGATGGATTATCATAGAAACGTCATGATGCGAAGGAGGCTGAGCTATTATCTCCCGCCAAATCACACATGTCTGCATCGAGCCTGTTCGCTTCAGCTAGAGCTTTAGTGATGATTGCGTGGACTGTTGATAAGCACCGTCCGCAGTTCGGACTGCAACCGAGACATTTATAGACAGCACCAGGCGTTTTCGGAGAGCTTTTACTATTGAGCGAAGCGCGGATTTTCGTGTCGGAAAGAACGTTGCAGGAGCATACGATCATTGGCGCACCAAATTCCTCAGCAGGACCAGCAAGATGATTAAGAGGGAAGCAAGCGCTGTGCCGTCTTCAGGCATTCAGCATCCGATATATTTTTGAGAAATGGAAGCACTTAACTTACGCAAATAACTGATACAGGCAGCTCTTCTATCGAGCAAGCACGACACCAAGATTACAATCATTCAAAACAAGTAAATGACGGGCCGCAGTTTAAAATAATTCAAGATTAAATCTGGCTAAAGCTTGGGCAGCGGCCGAAAACGAATGCACATCGAACATCGGGAATCGATCATCATGATCCGAACGCAAAGGCTCTTGCGAGGGCGGCTTACGTCGAGCCTTCCTTAGGCTTGACGCGGGGCGGCCCCATAAGCGCCGGCTGGAAGAGCACCGCAGCGGCCAAGGTGCAGCAGAGCGAGAGCGCCAAAAGCTTCCCCATGCTCGATGTCCCAGGGTGGTTCGACAACCAAAGGCTGCCAAACGCCGTCGCCGTCGTCATCGCGCTGAAGAAAACCGCGCGCGTCAAACTCGACTGCAGCAGATTGGTGGTGCCGCCGCGCCAAGCCATCACGAAATAGATCTTGAAGGCGACGCCTAACCCGAGCAACAGAGGCAAAGCGATAATATTTGCGAAATTGAGCGGCAGCCCAATTAAGACGGTGATTTCAAGCGTCACGAGCCCCGCAAGCAGCAGAGGCACGAGCGTGAGAAGCACATCGCTGATACGCCGCAAGACGGCCAGCAGAAGAATGCTGATCGACAACAGCGCCCAGATCCCCGCCTCGATAAAGGCCCGCACAACTGTCCGGCCGGACTCCTGAATCGCAACCGGCTCTCCGGTGGCATTAGGATCGACGGATTGAACCGCCTTCGTAAACCGGGTCAGTGTTTCATTACTGTTAGGGTCGCCTTTGGGCGCGACTTCAATGCGCACCCTTCCGTCCGCTGCGACCCAATCGCTGCGCAAACCAGCCGGAACCGACTCCAGAGTTGTCTTTTGCGCTTGCAACGATTCGTCCATCAAATTGAGCGTGACGTTCAGACTAGGCAACAGATAGGTCTGCGCCGCCGCCCGTGTCGCCTCTGGCGCCGCGGCGAGCTGGCGCATGAGTTCGGCTAGATGCCGCGCATCATCCGCACCTTTGCCCGCCGATCCCGCGGCCGTCGCAGTGAAGGCATCGGCCGCTTTGGTCATCGCGGCGACGTCATCCGCGTCTGTTGGCGGATCCAGCCGGCGCGCTGGATCAAAGAGCGGGCGCAAAACCGCGGCCGTTTGCGCGATGATTGCGAGCTTCTCATCCTGATCGCGCGGGACCAAGTCTTCCAATGTCGTTACGCGCGCGACCTCTGGCAATTTCTCGAGACGTGCAATGAGAGGCTGCGCCGCCGCGAAATTTGGAGCCAGCACGTCGATCGTTTGCGTGTTCGTCTGCGGATCTTTTTCGAGATCGAGCAAAGTGGCCACCGATTCCACTTTGCTGCTGCGCAAATTCAGCGGATTGAAATCGAAATGAAGATCGCGAAGCAGCGGCGTCCCCAAGAGCGCCACCCCCAAAGTCCCAAACACAACCGCGTAACGATGGTTAGATAAAAACGCATCGGCTGGCGCTAAGAACTTATAACCAACGGGCTCGCGCTCCGCGGGGGGGCGCAGCAGCGACAAAAGCGCGGGCAAAACGGTGATCGCGCTCAAAAAGGCGATGATCATTCCAGTACCAGCGATGAGGCCGAGCTCCGAAACGCCGCGATAATCCGTCGGAAGAAAGGCATAAAACCCAGCCGTCGTCGCAGCCGCCGCGAGCGCGAGCGGACGCCCCGCCTTAGCCGCTGCCATATCGATCGCTTTGAAGAAGTCTGGCTCATCATAACGCTCGGCACGATAGCGGACGCTGAACTGAATACCGAAGTCGACGCCTATGCCGACAAAAAGCACAGCGAAGGCAACCGAGATCAAATTCAAAGCGCCGACCATCATCAGACCGGCCGCGGCCGTCAGGCAGAGGCCGATCAGAACGCTCAAAGCCACGGCAAGAACGATGCGCAGTGACGATAGCGCCCGCCATATGATGAAGAGTACGATAATAGTTGTAATCACGCCGTTGAGGCCCGCACCTTCCTCGACGGTCGAAAATTCCTCATCCGCCAACGGAACCAGTCCGGTCAGCCGCACCTTCACGCCGTTCGCTGGTGTAAAGCCGAGCTCACGCGCGGTCTCCCGGATGAAATTCGACGGCAATTCGCCGGGTTCTAGCGCCTGATAATCGAGGATTGGCTTCGCATTGATGAATTGCCGCAGTTCCCGCTTATCTGGAGCCTCTCCGCTAAAAAGGCCGCGCCAGGAAAAAAACGGGTTTTGTCCTGCGAGGATTTTTTCTAAAGCGCTGGATAGAGCCGCGATGGGCCGGTCGAAATCATCAAGCGTACCAGCTTTGGCCCGGACGCCGCGATTGACGAAGCCGAAAGCATCCATGATGCCCCGCAAGCTTCGGTCGGCCGCGAGTTCCGCCAAAAAGGGCTGCGCCTTCATGAGCCCGCCCATCGCCTCCTTGAGTTGATCAGCTGGCAGGAACAGCAGCCCATTCTTGTTGAAATAAGCTCCGCCATCCGGCCTCTCGACCGACGTGTAAAGATCCTTCCGCGCCCGCATCTTTTCGGTGATCTGGGCGGCGGCCGCTTCAGCGGCTTCCGGTGTCGCGCCATCAATCACAACGACAATATTATTAGTTCTTTGAGGAAATGCCTTGTCGAAGGCAGCCGCTCGCTGCCGCCAAGGCAAGGATGACGATATAAATTCATTGGTGTCGGTCGTGATCTCGAAATGAGTCGCGGCATACCAGGCAGCGGCGGCGGCGAGCAGAGCAGCTATAAGAAGTACTGGCAGAGCATGGCGGCTGCAGGTGCCGACAATCGCGGCGATCACACGCGTGATCGGACCGCGGCGAACCAAGTCGCTGTTGGAAATATCGTTATTACTATCGTCAGTTGTCTTCATAAGTTGCAATGACCAAAGTTAAGCTTTGTTAAAACGGTTCCACGTCGAGGTTTGATTGGCGTTTAAAGAGAAATCGTGATGATGCCAATATGCCGCCGCGGGCTTTTAACCAAGGAGCTAACTCGCGATACCTTGTTGTTTGACAATGTCATTGTCATCACTACAAGCTCGGAGCAAGAGAAAAAGGCAGATACAGTCGAACTGGGACTTTTCAATGAAGGTCATCTTGGCTCAGCCGCGCGGATTTTGTGCCGGCGTCGTCCGCGCCATTGAAATTGTCGAGCGCGCGCTCGAAAAATATGGCGCGCCTGTCTACGTTCGCCATGAAATCGTTCACAATGGTTATGTGGTCGAGACTTTGAAGGCTAAAGGCGCCCGGTTCGTTGAAAATCTGTCCGAAGTTCCCAGCGGTGCCAGAACGATTTTCAGCGCCCATGGCGTCGCTCGTTCAGTCGAAGAGGAAGCAGCGGAGCTTGGCCTGCCCGTTCTCGATGCCACCTGTCCTTTGGTCGCCAAAGTGCATGGCCAAGGCGAACGCTATGTGGAAGAAGGCCGGGCGGTCGTTCTGATCGGTCATGCGGGCCACCCGGAAGTCGAAGGCACGATGGGCCGCATTCCTGGCCCCGTATATCTCGTTCAGTCGGAAGCCGATGTCCAGGCGCTGGCGCTGGCGGCGGAGACACCGCTTGCCTACGTCACCCAGACGACTTTAAGCGTCGATGATACGAAATCGATCATAACTGCGCTTAAACAGCGCTTTTCAAATATTATCGGCCCGGAAACCAAAGATATCTGCTATGCGACACAGAATCGCCAATCCGCTGTCCGCGAACTCAGTAAACTCGTCGATATCATCCTTGTGGTCGGCTCGAAAAACAGCTCTAATTCCAATCGTCTGCGGGAAATTGGGGCAGAAGCCCATGTGCCGAGTTTTCTGGTCGCGGACAAAAATGAACTTGATCTTGATCTTCTGAGGGGTGCAAAAGCCATTGGCATAGCCGCTGGCGCGTCTGCACCGGAAGTTCTGGTTCAAGACGTTGTCGAAGCTTTACGCGGCCTTGGCACCATTGAAGTTTCAATGTTACCAGGTATCGAAGAAGATATAGAATTCAGATTGCCCGCTGAACTCATCGAAGCATGAGTATGATTGCGGGCTCTGCTGGTCGTCATCTCCGGGGGTAGGTTTTGGGCATTCCACTGCTGCAAATGGCGCAGATCGGCGCCTATGTCGTCGGTCAAAAACTATTGGGGCGCAGGCGGTTTCCGCTTGTCCTCATGCTCGAACCCTTGTTTCGCTGCAATCTGGCCTGCGCCGGCTGCGGCAAGATCGATTATCCCGACGAGATCTTGAATCAACGGCTGCCGCTCGCGGATTGCCTTGATGCCATCGATGAATGCGGTGCTCCGGTCGTGGTCATCGCTGGCGGCGAGCCTCTGCTGCACCGGGAATTGCCGCAGATTGTCGAAGGCGCGATCGCAAAACGTAAATTCGTCACCGTTTGCACGAACGCGCTTTTGCTCGAAAAGAATCTCCATTTCTACAAACCAAACCGCTATTTCAACTGGTCGATTCATCTCGATGGCGACAGCGACATGCACGACCGTTCGGTCTGTCAGGCTGGCGTTTACGACCGCGCACTCGATGTTTTGAAAAAGGCGATGGCGCTCGGTTTCCGCGTCACCGTCAACTGCACCCTCTTCAGCGATGCCGAGCCTGAACGGGTCGCAGCCTTCTTCGATCGCGTCCGCGATCTTGGTATCGAAGGCATTACCGTTTCACCCGGCTATGCCTATGAACGCGCACCGGATCAACAGCATTTCCTCAACCGGACTAAGGTCAAAGAGCTGTTTCGTAACATCTTCCGGTTGGGCAATGGCGGCAAGGCTTGGCCATTTTTCCAGTCGCAGCTGTTTCTTGATTTTCTCGCTGGCAATAAGACTTATCAATGCACCCCCTGGGGAAATCCAGCCCGCACGGTCTTCGGCTGGCAGCGTCCCTGCTATCTGCTTGGCGAAGGCTATGTGAAGACCTTCAAAGAGCTGATGGACGAAACCGATTGGGATCGTTACGGCACCGGCAATTACGAGAAATGTGCCGACTGCATGGTCCATTGCGGATTCGAAGCAAGTGCTGTTGAGGATGCTTTCGCACATCCTTTGCATGCTCTCGCCGTGGCTATTGGCGGCATTAAGACCGAAGGACCGATGGCAGCGGATATTCCCTTAGACGGGCAAAGACCCGCCGAGTATGTTTTCTCTCGGCACGTCGAGGAGAAGCTCGCGGAAATCACCGAAGCCGAAGCTGCCCGTCAGCATCTCTCGGCCGCGGAATAGAGCCGAAAAGGCCGCCCGCGCGTCGAGCGCGGTGCGTACCAGCTGCGGAATTTGCCGGGGCTGCGCCAAGAGCGATTTCAAAACCGCGCCGATGGCCACCGAACCATCGCGCCGCATGCCGACGAGGGCCGCGTGCGGCAATTGGCGCTCGGCCGGATCAGCGACGACGCGAAAAGCAACGAAGGGTAAATTGTACTTAGCGGCCATGCGCGCTGCGATATGAGATTCCATATCAACCGCGACGGCGCCGGTCTTGACATGAAGCTCACGTTTCGCCGCTGGGCCAACGACCGGGGTATCGACGCCCGCGAAATCGACAATCGGTGCCCCACCCACCGCCAGGGACAATTTTCGCGCCCAATCGAGGTCCGCGGGATAACACTCCCCCTCAGCCGTCAAAACCGAGCGTGCGATCAGGCAGGTTCCCGGCTTAAGGCCCGGCGCGAGGCCGCCAGCGATCCCAAAGCTGATAATGGCAGCGGCCTGATCAGCGACAGCTTCTTCGAGATCGGATGCGAGTTTCATCGCATCCCCGCCGCCAGAGAGGACGCGAATATCGGGGCCGTAGGCCGCCCTTGCTTCTGCGAGGAGGCCCGTTACGGCAATAACTGGCGCGGCTAAATACCCGCCAGGACCGAGCGATGGTTGGCCCTTTTCAAATTTCGAAAACGCGCCAGTGCCCAGAGCGGGAAAAATTTCGAATACCCGTGGTAGCGCAGATAAAAGACCCTTGGAAAGCCTGTCGCCGTGAAAAGCTGCTCTTGCCAAAACCCATCGCCCCCTTGTGTGCGCGCCAAATATTGGACCCCCCGCGCAACTGCCGGATCATCCACCTCGCCAGCAGCCATCAATCCAAGCAACCCCCATGCCGTCTGTGATGACGTGCTGGGATAGGCCTGATAACCAGAATATTCGAGCTCGTAGCTTTCGCCCCCTTCGCCCCAACCGCCATCCGCGTTCTGAATGGCCTTCAACCAAGACACCGCTTTGCGCACAGCCGGATGTTGCGGATCGACTTTCGCAGCATTCAAAGCACATAGCACTGACCAAGTGCCATAAATGTAATTCATGCCCCAACGGCCGTACCAGCTGCCATCTTTTTCTTGGGTCCGCAGCAGATAGTCAACAGCTCTCGCAGCTATGGCATTACGGTCAGGCGTCTCGCCAATCTGGCAAAGCATCGAGAGGCAGCGCGCGCTGACGTCAGCCGTTGGCGGATCGAGCAAGGCGCCATGATCTGCGAAGGGGATATTGTTTAGATACTCATGGTCGTTGTCGGCGTCGAAGGCGCCCCATCCGCCATTGCGGCTGACCAGCCCCTCGACCCACTCGCGGGCCCGTTCGATCGGCTGATCGTAGTGCGTTTGCTCCGGCAAACGGTTGCGCACGCGATCCATGGCAAGCACGACCACCGCCGTATCGTCAACATCGGGATAATGGGGATTGGCATATTGAAAGGCCCAGCCGCCCGGCCGGACGTGAGGTTTTTGCGCCGCCCAATCTCCCGCGACATCGAGAACCTGCAAGGGTTTCAGCCAATCAAGACCAGCGCGCACCGGCCCCGCTGTTTCCTCTGCATCGGCTTCCATCAGCGCATGACAGGCAAGCGCCGTATCCCACACCGGTGAGACACAAGGCTGACAAGAAGCAAAATCGTCCTTGATCACGAGCAGATGGTCGATCGCCCGCATCACTTGAAGAAGTCTCGGATCCTGCCTTGGAACGCCAAGCGCGTCATACATCATGGCCGAATAGGCCATCGCCGGGTAGATCGCGCCGAGCCCCTCCTCACCATTCAGACGTTCATCCACGAAAGCCACGGCCCTATCGAAAGCGCTCTTGCGCAAGGCCTTCGGGAAATAGGGCTCTACCAGCTGCAGAACTTTATCAATCGCACCGAAAATCGCCGTCCACGGAAACCTTTGATGCGGCCCGGATGGCCAGCGGCGGACGCGATCCGGCGGTACAACGAATAGCTCGGAAATGGTTACGCCTTTTGGGTTGCGCGCTTTCGGCTTCAGGCTGTTTACCACCATCAGCGGTACGAGAACCGTCCGCGCCCAGTAAGACACTTTCGTCAGATGAAAAGGAAACCAGCGCGGCAACAGCATGATTTCGACCGGCATCACCGGGACGGCGGTCCATGGCACAGAGCCGAACAAGGCAAGCAGCGCGCGTGTAAACACATTCGACGCCGCGGCGCCCCCATGCGCGAGAATAGCCTCGCGCGCCCGCTTCATATGCGGCGCCTCCGGCGCATCGCCCATGGACTTTAATGCGAAGTAGGCTTTGACGCTGGAGCTGACATTGAACGGTCCGTCCTTAAATAAGGCCCAGCCGCCATGCTCTGCCTGTTCGCGGCGGAGATAGTTGCCGATTTTGGATTCAAGCACGGCTTCCGGCAGCTCGCCGAAATAATGTTTGAAGAGAAGATATTCGGCAGTTAGCGAAACATCGGCTTCGAGCTCGAACACGAAATGACCGTCCGGGCGCTGCTCCGCGAGCAACGCACGGGTTGCCAAAGCGATGTTCCTGTCAACATCGTTCCCGCCCGGCTGTGCCAGCATACCGTCAAGCCCCGCTACGTCTTGAAAACGCGTATCCCTCACAACCCTTCGCCCATCTTTTCCAACAACAAACCCTGCGACTGGCATTGACTTCAGAGACGTCTCCCGGCGCTATGCGCGAAAACACGTAATGAGCCGCGATTGAAAAGGCAGCTCTAAGGTCGAGACCCTTTAGCACAGCCGCAGACATTCATCCGCCGCGCAGTTGCCTGAACGGATAGCCCCTTCGATTGTGGCTGGCAAACCGGTCGCGGTCCAATCACCTGCCAGCAACAGATTGGCAAAACCGGTCTTCGACGGGGGGCGCCGCGCCTCTTCTTCGGGAGTGGCTGCGAAAGTCGCCCGTTTTTCTTTGATGATCTGCCATGGCGGAAGCGGCGCGGCAATATGTGTTAATTGTGTCACGTCAGCCCAAATTCGTCCGGCAAGCTCTTCCCGGCTGAGATCAAGAAGCCGGTCTGCCCCGCTGATCGTCACAGAAAGCCGGTCCGGATAGGCAAAAAGCCACTCAGCGAGCCCGTTAACAATGCCGAGAATTGGCGGCATTGACGGCGGCGGTGCAATCTTGAAATGCGCATTGACGATGGAGCGAAAGCTCCGCGGAACCTTAAGTCCGGGTATCACCCCTTCCGCGACAGGAGCTGGCACTGCGAGGATAACCGCATCTTCCGGCCCAACTTGCACACTCTCTTCACCAAACTCCAGCGCAGTCACACGCTCGCCAGCAAAGGTGAGCGCGCGCAATCGCTGGCTGAAGCGGACCTCTGCTTTCTGTACCGCTAGAAAATGCAACGCTGGATCGATAAACGCAGGCGTCAGTCCTTGCACCGCGACGAGCGGGCGGCAAGCGCCAGCTCCCTTCATCAAAGTTTCCTTTGTGACAGCCGCGGCCAGCATTGCCGTCCCTTCTTTGGGTTCGGTATTGAGCGCCGCCAGAAAAAACGGCTGCCAAAGGCGCTCATAGAGCAGACCCTCACACCGCATGACCTGCGCGAGCGTTTGCCCGTCGCGTGCCAAAAGCAGTTTCAAGAGCCCGAGATAGTCACTGGCCCTTGTGCCTGGCACGCGCCGGGCGGGCACGAAAATCCACCAGGGGAAAGGACCGGCATTGGGATGCAGAACCCAGCTTTCACCCGTCGCAAGATCGGTAAAAGGGAAGCGCGCATCCGATGCGCCTTGGAGCGCATTTTCATTGCCGATGCGCTTTAAGAAAGCCCGCACCGCATAATTGCCCGACAGCAGCAGATGATTGCCATTATCTATGGTGAGATCGAGTGCATCTTCATAATAGGAACGGCAACGGCCGCCAGCTTGCCCCGCCGCCTCATAGACCACAACATCCCGCTTGCCATCCGCAAGCTGCACAGCGGCGGCAAGCCCCGCAAGTCCGGCGCCGATAATGTGAATCCTGGGCATCAAAAGAAGCCATATCGCAGCACCGCGAACACAAGCCGCGCCTTCGATACAGACACACGCTTGCGCGGCAGTGCAAATCCCCGCGCAATCAAATTGCGCAGAATACCATGATAGGCGATCGCCATGATGCGCGGTGCTTTCACTGTTGCGCGCGGACAGAGCGCCATGATTTTATATGACGTCTCGAAATGCGCCTTGGCCCGTTCGATGAGCGGCTGGCAAACAAGTCTGAGGTCTGGCTGCGCCACGACTTCATGCGGCGAGGTCGCATGAATGCCCGCTGCCTGAAGCGCTTCACGCGGCAGGTATAGCCGGTTGATCATCGCGTCTTCGTCGATATCCCGCAAAATATTAGTCAATTGAAAAGCACGGCCGAGATGATGCGCGAGGTCCAGCCGGTATTCGCGGGGCGTGCCGAAGATATAAACCGAAAGCCGTCCAACCGCGCTTGCGACACGATCGCAATAAAGATCAAGTGTCGCGAAATCCGGCGCTTGGATATCGGCTGCGACATCCATGTCCATACCGTCGATGACTGCGTGAAAGTCCTCACGCTGAAGATCAAATCTCCTGATGGCTTGCGCCAATGCCGCGAGATGCGGCGGCGGCGTTGCGCCCGCATAAAGCGCATCAATATCGGAACGCCAGACGTTCAATTGCGCAGCCCGTGGCGGCCGCGGGCCGCCATCATCGGCGATATCATCGACGGCGCGGCAGAAAGAATAGACCTCATACATGGCTTCGCGCTCAGCCTTCGGCAGAATGCGCATCGCCGTATAGAAAGAACTTTTGCTCGCGCGTTGCGCCGCGACGGGCTCTGATGAAATGGTTGCCGGGGAGGTCATGACGGATCAGCAGGCGGTGCGCTGCGAGCGCGGCTGAAAGATGATTTCAATCCAGATACTAGTCCCGCAAGTGTCCAGATCATGAAACCGGGCTTCGACAAACGCACAGGCTCGCTGAGCGGATCATGGGCGATCAACCGCTGTGTTAAAGTCTGTGCGAGCTTTACGATGACCGCTGTTTCAAGGCAAAGCCGGAAGTCCTTGACTTGCCCTGGCAGGGGCGTGCCTTGCACGACAAGTTCATTGGTTTTTTCCGCGAGGCTTTTCAAATAGGCCCGGAACTTAGGTGGCGCCGCCGGCTGATCCAGAACTTCGACACCAAAACCTGCCTGCGTCAGCCCGTCGAGCGGAATATAGACGCGATCGAGATTGTGATAATCGTCGACGCAATCTTGCAGATGATTAATGACTTGCAGGGCAGCGCAGAGTGCATCAGAGGCAGGCCAAGTGTCTTCGCTTTCGCCATGGACATCGAGCACGAAACGGCCGACCGGCGCCGCCGAATAGGCGCAATACAGCATCAGTTCGTCCCAGGTTTCGTAACGCTTCTTGACGGCATCCATCCGGAACGCGCGCAAAAGATCAAGCGCATGGCGGGGAGAAAGATTGCGTTCGGCCAGCGCGAGCCGTAGCGGCACGGCGTCGGATATCGCATCGGTTTTGCCTTTGAGCGTCGATTCGAAATCGTCAAAGGCAAATAATTTTTCTTTTGGCTTGAGCCCCGGATCGTCAGCGACATCATCAGCACTGCGGGCAAATTGATAATAAGCCAAAATCACAGCACGGTGTTGCGGCGCGATCAACGCGGAGGCAACCGGAAAATTTTCATCTTTATGCGTCTTCGAAGGCCGCGGCTGCACGAAACTCATCGCACATATCCATGGTCACGAAACCAAGTCACAGCCTCCACTAAGCCTGCATGATAAGGCCTCGCCCGGTAGCCGAGATCCCGTTCGGCTTTGGCCGAGCTGAAAAACATCCTGTGTTTCGACATGCGCAATCCATCCAGCGTTAAAAAGGGTTCGCGGCCCGTTATATGGGCTAGAGCTTCAGACGCCAAAGCAAAGGGATAAAGCAAGGGCCGCTGCAGCCGCATCCGCGGCGGCTTGCGGCCGGCCAGATCAGCGACGGCAGCCAGCATCGCGGCCAGGGGCACATCACTTCCGCCGAGAATATAATGTTCCCCGATCTTGCCGTGGCGAAGTGCCGCCAAATGCCCCGCCGCCACGTCATCGACGTGAACTAGGTTAAGGCCCGTATCGACATAGCCCGGCACGCGCCCGCAGGCTGCCTCGACAATGATCCGTCCCGTCGGTGTGGGCTTAATGTCGCGCGGACCGATCGGGGTCGAAGGATGCACGATCACCGCCGGCAGGCCCGCGTGCGCGATCATCTCTTCAACAAGCCGTTCAGCTTGGACTTTGCTGCGCTTATAAGCCCCGACAACAGCCGTTTCCGTTTGCCGCATGGTTTCATCGGCGGGCGTGCCGCAAGGCGGCAGAGCGATGGTTGCGACACTGCTCGTATAAACGACCCGTTCCACTCCCGCCGCAAGAGCGGCCTTCATCAGAAGCCGCGTGCCTTCTCTGTTAGTCCGCATTAACACTTCTGGCTGGGGCGCCCAAAGCCTATAATCCGCCGCGAGGTGAAACAAAAATCGTACGCCGGACATCGCCCGCGCGGCGGATTCGGGGTCGCACATATCGCCTTCGGCGATTTCAATGTCGAGATCAGCAAAGTTAAGGCGCGGGCTGGTCGGCCGCACGAAGGCGCGGACTGAGTAACCGGCCTCGACCAGGGTCTTGACGACGGCGGACCCGACGAAACCTGAGGCCCCGGTGACCAAAACCTTGTCACTTGCCACGCTGCTTCGCCCCCAGATCCAAACTTAAAAAATGCTGCCCCCTCGCCTAGCGGGCCTATCAGTTCTGCCGGGAAACCAGCATTTAAGTCATTTTACCGCCGTCGCCGATGGGGATTGCGCGGCAGATCTCCGTGTTTTCATCCTGTATTCAAAAGCCCTCAGCGGAATATCTGACAGTTGGGTCTTAAATATGCATATCGTTGGCCGGGCTGGTTTGAATAGGCGCAGAGCGCAGAGGCAGTCAAGCGCCAACAGTTTCAGCCGCCTGTGCGAACCAAAAAGCCAATGCGCATGCCGTTTTCAAGACGCTTTTCGCGATCTTGCCGGCGAAACTCAGTCTGCGAATGACAGGCTTCCATTTGGAAATCATTCACTTTCAACTCCGCGTTACCTCGATCACCTTAGAATCGCGGCGAAAGCACTTTTGCTGGAATCGAGCCTTGCGGCTTGCTGACACGGCTGGCATGTCTGCTTGCGCGGCATGGATCAAGATAGGGCTGCGGCGCGAGCCTTCAATGCGGACAAATTCGTTTTAATATCAATCTATTAATAACCAGCCTTAGACCTTTGTACGGAAAGCTTTGCCTTTTATCTCCTTGCTCCGGACGGGCAGCCGGTCGAGAATAAGGTCAAAGGTCCAAAATAAGCCTGAAATCCAGGCGAATTCTCGAAATAAGATGCAGGAGGCAGGATGGCGTTCCATCCGCTATCTGCATCAAAACGCCGGCAGGCCTTCAGGATTCCTGTCGAGCTCCCGCAAGAGACGCTGTATAAGCAGGCCATGACCGACCAAACAGCTATTTTAGAAACACCTATCTTGAACGAAGCCGCGAAACCGCCCCGCAAAGCACCTTTGCGGGCCTTGCGGCCGCTTTTGCCTTACGCCATGCGCTATAAATCGCGCATCGCCGGTGCGTTGATCGCGCTGACGTTTGCGTCGGCTGCGACGCTTGTCGTGCCCTTTGCGATCAGGCGGATGATCGATTTCGGCTTTTCCGCGCAAAGCCCGGGGCTCATCAATACCTATTTCATCGCGCTGATCGCCGTGGTCGGCGTGCTCGCCTTGGCCTCGGCCGGCCGTTATTTTTTCGTGATGTCGCTTGGTGAACAGGTCGTCGCCGATCTGCGTACCGATGTTTTTGCGCATCTCACCAAACTCGATGCTCATTTTTTCGATACGGTCCGCACTGGCGAACTCGTCTCGCGTCTCACAGCCGATACCACCCAATTAAAATCGGCATTTGGCTCGTCCGCTTCGGTCGCGCTTCGCAATTTCTTCCTGTTTTTCGGCGCCAGCGGGCTCATGATCTATTCAAGCCCGAAGCTTTCAGCTTTAGTGCTTGTCGCCCTACCGGTGATCGTGCTTCCGCTGGTCGCATCGGGGCGCTCGGTCAAGCGGCGTTCGCGGGCGGCACAGGATGCGCTTGCCGAGGCGACCGCTTATGCGTCTGAAAATCTCGGCGCGGTCCGCGTGATGCAGGCCTATGGGGCCGAGGGCAGCACCAATAAACGCTTCGCCGATGCGGTCGCATTCTCGTTCAAAGCAGCGCGTGAGGCCATTGGCGCCCGCGCGATCTTGACCGGCATCGTCTTATTTCTGGCTTTTTCCAGTGTCGTCGCCGTGCTCTGGCTCGGCTCGCAGGATGTGCTGGCTGGCCGCATGACTGGCGGCTTACTTTCGCAATTCGTTCTCTATGCCATCCTGGGCGCGAGCGCGCTTGGCCAGCTCAGCGAGGTCGGCAGCGAGCTGGCCGCGGCGGCAGGCGCAGCGGAACGCATCGCGGAGATTCTCAAAATTGAACCGGCGATTGTTGCGCCCGTCCCAGCGGCCTCTTTGCCCTCGCCTTCGACCGGTACGATTACGTTCGAGGACGTCAGTTTCTTCTATCCGTCACGGCCGCAAGATCCGGCTTTGCACAGCCTTCGCTTTCAGGTCGCGCGCGGCGAGACTGTGGCCATCGTCGGACCCTCGGGCGCTGGCAAGTCGACGCTGTTTCAGCTTCTTCTGCGCTTCTATGATCCGACCGCCGGCCGCATCCTGATCGATGGGATTGATATTAAAACCGTCGAGCCGGCGGATCTCCGCCGCAACATCCGCAGCGTTCCGCAAGACCCGGTGATTTTCGGCATCAGCATTCTGGATAACATCCGCTACGGGCGCCCTGACGCGAGCGAGGCCGAGGTGCGCGACGCCGCCGAGCGCGCCGCCGCCGACACCTTCATCCGCGCCCTGCCGCAAGGCTATGCGACGCAGGTCGGCGAGCGCGGTATCACTTTGTCTGGCGGCCAGCGGCAAAGGCTCGCGATCGCGCGCGCTATCTTGCAGCATGCGCCGATCCTGCTGCTCGATGAAGCGACCTCCGCGCTTGATGCCGAAAACGAAACGCAGGTTCAAGCCGCGCTCGAGAAACTCATGTCCGAGCGCACCACGCTCGTCATCGCGCACCGGCTCGCGACCGTCCTCAAGGCGCATCGTATCCTTGTCATCGACCAGGGCCGGATCGTCGAAGAAGGCACCCATGCAACGCTGGTTGCGAAGGACGGCCTTTACGCAAAGCTGGCGCGGTTGCAGTTCGAAACAGGCGCCACGGCCTTGTCGCAGGATGGGCGGACGGTCGCGGCTTGATTAGAACCGCGGCCGGAAAGAAGATGCGGTTTGGCTAGTCGCGGCGAGGACGCCGCAGCGTGAACGTATCAAAGGGAACCAACTGACCATCTGTCCCCACAACGTCGTAGTATGTAACATTGATGGTGCTAAAGCCGCCTTGCGATCCGGGATCAACGGAGAACGCCGCGAAGCCGTAGGAATGCGCAGCGTTTCGCACCGCCGACCAAGGCGCGTGCTCATTCACGTAGACTGGCCGGCGCCTACCCGTGGCCGTATCAGGCGCCTCGACAGCGGTGATGACCCGGCACTGCGGCGGATCGAAGAACAATCCATTGGAAGGCCTGGACGTACCGCCACCGCCTATGACCATATGCACCGTGCCCTTGTTGGTTTCGACGATGTCTTTGGCCACTGCAACGGGGATTGGCGTCAGGGTGGCGTTTGATTCCTGGCCGCGGATCGGATGCGAACGCTCGTAATGATGCTCGTGTCCGCACACCACAAGATCGACGCCATATCTGTCAAACAACGGAACCCATTCCTCACGGATTCCGAGGTCGGCACCATTAAACTTATCAGCCGTTGAAATCGCGACCTGGTGCATACATACCACGATCCAGTCGATATCGGGGTTGCCACGAGAGGCTGCGAGCTCCGCCTCCAGCCACGCCTTCTGCGCACCTGATGAATAACCCCGGACGTAGGAGTCGCCGCTGTCCTGATAGACGACATCATCGTTGGCAATGCTGACCACGCGCACCGAACCGGCGGTGAACGCATACCAGAGCCCGCGCGTCACTTCACTCTGCCCGGCCGCTTCCGGAACCTGGAAGTATGTCTGATAGGCCTTATAGCCAATCGAACCGTTGCCAAGTTCGTTCTCGTGATTACCAGGGGAGGGCATCCAGGGACGCTTGCTGGCGCTGCGGCTATTGTTTTCCCAGAAATCCCACCATGCGCGCACACGGTCTTCGGCAAGATTGGCGTAGCAGAGATCTCCGTTAAACAGATGGAAAAGCGGCTGGAGCCGCTCCACACCGAGCGTCGTGCCAGCGGCCGACGGCGAGCCCAGGTTGTCGTTTATATAGAGCGGACCGGGAACGGTCTCTCCGGCGGGCGGAACATACAGCCTGCCCAAAGTTGGCGTGCCCTGATCGCCAAAACTGGTAAATGTCAATGGCGCGCGGCCAAGCGGCGCGGTTCGGAACGTGCTGAACTGAGGCGCGGCCCTGTCGTGGAGAGCCGCGTATAGATATGATGCGTCAGCGCGCAGACCATCGATTTTCGCATGATGCGCATAGACGGTCTTGTCAGACTTGGCATCGGTATAGCTAGCGGTCGAGGCGGCCGCCACCTGATCGAGATGACCATCCAATTGCCCGACGAGCACGCGCGGGTGCTGAACCGCCTGCAACGTATGCCAGGAAACCACCATCTGCGAAGATGCGTCCGAGCCAAACTGCAGATGCAGACCGGCGACTGGCGGCGTCGCCTCGGGATCGAACGGCACGCCCCCATCCTCTGCGCTAATGGCAATGGAGAGGGAACTGGCGAAGGCTGCGCCTCCGCTTAAACCGGCCGCTGCCAGGAGTTTGCGCCGGCTAATTTCAAACTCGAATCCGCTGTCTTGTACTGTCATGGCGGCTCTACATCCAATGGCGAAACGGCTTACTTCAGGTATGTGACAATAGGTCGAACACCGATGCAGGCCACGATCGAGACGCGAAAACGCAAAGTTCAGGCGCGCACACTCAAAAAGACAGCTTGATCCCGACCACGGCCAGTGTGCCCGCGAGCAGCGGCCGCAAGATGCGATCTGGGACATGCGCTGCGAGCATGCTGCCAATGGCAATGCCCGGCAAAGAGCCAATCAAAAGCGAGATTAAGAGCGGCCAATTGATTGAGCCTAGAAACCAATGGCCGGCGCCCGCGATGAAAGCCAAAGGCACCGCATGGGCGATATCGGAGCCAACGATACGCACGGTGCGGAGCTCGGGGTAGAGCGCAAACAGCACCGTGACGCCAATCGCCCCCGCGCCGACCGACGAGATCGAGACCCGCACGCCGAGAAACGCACCCAACAGCATGGTGAGAAGCAGCTTGTGCCTGTCCGATAGATTGCCGGTATAGCGAGCGAGATGCGACAGCATCCATTTGCGAAACAGCAAAGTGATCGCCGTGAGCAGCAGCGCGATGCCGAGCATGCTGGTAATCAAACCGCTCGCGCCATGCGTTTTTGTGCCAAGATAATTGAGAAAGAGGAGTGTGACGATCGTCGCCGGAAGGCTTCCATAGGCGAGCCTGCGGACGATCTTCCATTCAATCGTATGGTTCAATCCGTGAACCAGCGTCCCGCTGCATTTGGTAATGGCCGCGTAGAGCAGATCCGTGCCGACGGCTGTCGCCGGCGCAATGCCAAAGAACAACACGAGCAGAGGGGTCATCAGCGAGCCGCCGCCAACACCTGTCAAGCCGACAAGCATGCCGACGAAGAAACCCGAGATCGAATAAGCGAAATTGATCGCGTGCCAATCCAAGACATCGGTCCAGGTTGAATTAAGTGGAGGCCAGCGATGACCGAAAGACGAAACACATCCGCCTTTCCGGCTTCTCATGACGCGATCCGTATTTTTTCACAAGGGCAACAGTGACCCGCGTCTCCCATGCTATAGGGTGATTTCAAGATCACGGTAGAGGCATGGCGTCCCAAAACCTTCCGCCTTCGGGCCCCATTCGTCCCGCGGTCCGGCGGCTTCAGCTCACGGATTTCCGGTCCTATCCAAGCCTCGACCTCACCGTCGATGCGCCGATGATCGTTCTTACGGGCGAGAATGGCGCGGGCAAGACCAATCTTCTCGAAGCTTTGTCCTTCTTCACCGCCGGACGCGGGCTGCGCCGGCCTGAACTCAGCGAATGCGCGGCCTCCCAGGGCTCAGGCGGATGGGCCATTTCCGCCGATATTGAAACAGAATTGGGGCTCGTGCGGCTCGGCACAGGTATCGATCCGCCCAATGGCACCGGATTGCTGCGCCGCTATAGGATCGACCGCGAGCCAATCGCCTCGATCAAGAGTTTTGCTGATCATATCCGCGTAGTCTGGCTGACACCGGCGATGGACCGGCTTTTTTCAGGCCCCGCCGGCGACCGGCGCCGCTTTCTTGACAGGCTGGTGCTCGCCATTGATTCCGAACATGGTACGCGCGTCACGGGGCTCGAACGGGCGCTGCGCAACCGCAACCGCCTGCTGGAGGATTTCAATCATAGGCCAGACGCCAAATGGCTCGACGCGGTCGAGCGCGAAATCGCCGAATTGGCGGTCGCGGTGGCAGCCGCCCGGCATGAGACCGTTTCGCGGCTTGCCGCGCTCATCGGCGCGATGCCGGCCGAGGCCTCGGCTTTCCCGCTTCCCTCTCTGAGGCTCGACGGCGAGATCGAATCGCTTGCCGGCACGCGCCCGGCGCTTGAAGTGGAAGATCATTACCGCATGATCCTGCGCGA
>Ga0116227_10008397_pt1 | contig 19502 bp, 19 predicted proteins | sample S1TSphgellanicum_FD_89693 | JGI IMG/M metagenome (GOLD analysis project Ga0116227, IMG submission 89693) | Host-associated microbial communities from peat moss isolated from Minnesota, USA - S1T2_Fb - Sphagnum magellanicum MG | ecosystem: Host-associated > Plants > Peat moss > Unclassified... | reverse complement strand
TCGGCGCTCAGGCCCACAGGATGCAGCACGCGGCGGATCTGGCGCTGTTCGCCCGCGCCGGTCAGGCTCAGTTCGATATCGAGGCTGTCGAGCGGCCAGCCCTTGCGGTCGGCATACATGCGCAGGGTGATCGCGGTGCAGGCGGCCAGGCTGGAGAGCAGCAGATCATAGGGCGCAAAGCCCGTGCCCTTGCCGCCCAGCGCTTCGGGCTCGTCGGCGACAAGCTGGCGGGGGCCGACGGTGATCTGTGTGGCATAGGGTGTCTGGCCGATGGCGGCATGGGCGCGGGTCATGGCTTGTCTTTCGGGAAAGAGTGGCCGGCAGGGGGCATGCCGGCCACGGGAGGGAGTTAAGCGGCGTCGACCAGAACGATCTCGGTGTCTTCCAGCGCGGTGACCTTCAGCACATCGACATCCTTGATCGCGGCGCCGTCGCGGGTGCCCACACGGACATCGTCGATCTGAACTGCGCCCTTGGCGGGCACCAGATAGCCGCGACGGTCCTTGCCGAGCTTGTATTCGGCACTTTCACCGGCCTTCAGCGTGGCGGCCACGATGCGGGCATCGGTGCGGATCGGCAGGGCATCGTCGTCATTGTCATAGCCGCTGGCCAGCACCACGAACTGCCCAGCACGCTCGCCCTTGGGGAAGGGGCGGGCGCCCCAGCTCGGCTTGTCACCGCGCTGGGTGGGGACGATCCAGATCTGGAAGATTTTCGTCGCGACATCTTCCATATTGTATTCGCTGTGGGTGATGCCGGTGCCCGCGCTCATCACTTGGACGTCGCCCGCCTCGGTGCGGCCCTTGTTGCCCAGATTGTCCTGGTGGGTGATCGCGCCTTCGCGGACATAGGTGATGATTTCCATGTCGCGGTGGGGGTGAGCGGGAAAGCCGGTCTGCGGGGCGATGATGTCATCGTTCCACACGCGCAGATTGCCCCAGCTTGTGCGGGCCGGATCATAGTAATCGGCGAAGGAAAAATGGTGCTTGGCGTTGAGCCAGCCATGGTTGGCACTGCCGAGGCTGTTGAAAGAGCGCAGTTCGATCATGGGTCTTCTCCTGTGAAGGACGGGGACCGGGAGGTGGTCTGCTGTCCTGATGGAGTGGTTTTAGCCGCGACTCGCTCATCGGGTTAGCTGCATAAATAACGTCAAAATGTTCGATGGATTTGAATGCTCGGCGTGGGGCGGGAGGACGCCAAAAGGCCCGTGCCTCGCTTTCGCGTGACACGGGCCTTTGAGGAAAGCTGTGGTGAAAGGGTGTTTAGCCTTCCCGAGAGGCAGGATGCAGCGCGCAGGCCGCCGTGCCTCCAAGGATTAACACCCCCGCCAGCACCAGCGGCAGCGCCATGCCGCCATGGGCGAGCAAAAAGGCTCCCAGCGCCGCACCGGCAAAGATGGAGATCACACTGGCCACCCGGCGTCGCCAATTGGGGTTGGCGCCGCCCGCCATGCTGGAATCGGCGGCGAGACCGGTCAGCGTCAGGGTCAGTACGGTCGTGGTGAGATCGGGCACCTTCAACTGGCGCACCGTGGCATTGCGAAAGCCCATCGCCAGAGCGGTCAGCACCACAATGCCCAGCAGCGCGGCATCGGGCGATTGCGTGGCGACATCGAAGAAGCACGAAACAGCTGCGGCGGCCCAAAGCAGCGCAGCCTCAATGGCGGCGGCGCGCATCAGCCAGCGGTGAAGCGGGCCGCCCTCCTGCTGCTTGCCTATATGTCCCGCGACAAAGGCCCCGGCCAGAAAGCCGCCGATGGCAACGATGTAAGACAGCGGATGAAAGCCTGGCGTCCCTACGGCGGCAAAGCCGAGGAAGACGATGTTGCCGGTCATATTGGCGGTGAAGACCTTGCCCAACCCCAGCACGCTGATCGCATCGACAAGGCCGGTGGTGACCGAGAGCAGCAACAGAAGCAAAGGCAGCGCTGTGGGAGACCGGGGCGGGGTTGCGGTGGAGGGCATGGGGTTGCTCCTGTCAATTCGTGGAGGTGAGGGCGGCCAGTTCGCGGCGGAACTGCTGTGCTGCGGCATCGAAGCGCTTGATCCCGACATCGAAGACCCAGTGGTTGAGCGGCAGGGGTTCGACAACATTCATCGCGCGCAGATGGGCGGCGGCATCCAGTGCTTTGGTCAGGCCCTGCAGCATGGCGGAGGAGGCTCCGGCGGTTTCGGCAGGCGTCAACCCGCCATCCAGCATACTGGCGGCCAGAGCGATGCTGCGCAGCGGGCGGAAAAATGCTGCGCCGATGGCTTGTCTCACGGCGCTTTCCATCACGCTGGGCGACCAGTCCTCGGGCGCGCCCAGACCGATCACCAGCAGGGTTTTGGCGGCCACCCCGGCGGGCGGGGCAGAGAGGAACAGGGTCTCGCCCCGTTCGGCCCTGAACAGGCCTTGTTGGCGCATGGAGGTCAGCGTGCCGCCCAGTGCCTGATCGAGATGGGCAAGTCCGCCGCTCAGCGTGGCGCCATGGGCCTCATGGGTGAACATGCAGGCGCATGACAGATCGACCGTGGCGGCAGTGCTGTCCCATCCGGCGACATCCACCGCAACATTGCGATACGATCCAAGGGTTTGCACCTGTGTCATGCGCCTGCTCCGTTCCTGCTGCGGTCAGCCTTCGATAAAGGCCAGCAGATCGGCGTTGATCACATCGGCATGAGTGACGGGCATGCCATGGGGATAGCCAGGATAGGACTTGAGTTGCGCGCCCGGTACGATCTGCGCTGCCAGCTTGCCGGTGGTGGCGAAGGGCACGACCTGATCGTCCTCGCCATGCATCACCAGCGTGGGGACGGTGATGGCCTTCAGATCGGCGGTGAAGTCGGTTTCGGAGAAGGCAGCGATGCCCAGATAATGTGCCAGCGCGCCGCCGTTCATGCCCTGACGCCACCAGTTGAGGCGCACCGCTTCCTTGATCTCGGCGCCCTCACGGTTGTAGCCGAAGAAGGGCAGGGTGAAGTCATAGAAGAACTGGCTGCGGTTGGTGGCGGTCTGTTCGCGCACCATGTCGAAGACCGCCATCGGCACGCCATCGGGGTTGCTCTCGGACTGCACCATGATCGGCGAGACCGCGCTGACCAGCACCGCCTTGGCGACCCGGCCCGGCTTGGCCTGAGCCACATAGCGCGCCACTTCGCCGCCGCCGGTCGAGTGGCCGATATGGATGGCGTTCTTCAGATCCAGCGCATCGGTGAGAGCGGTGACGTCGGCGACATAGGTGTCCATGTCATGGCCGGTGGCAGCCTGCGTCGAGCGGCCATGGCCACGGCGGTCATGAGCGATCACGCGGTAACCCTTGGCAAGGAAGAACATCATCTGCGCATCCCAGTCGTCGCTGCTGAGCGGCCAGCCATGGTGAAAGACGATGGGCTGAGCGGCCTTCGCGCCCCAGTCCTTGTAGAAAATCTCGGTGCCGTCGTTGGTGGTGATGAAGGGCATGGGTGGTCTCCTGACGTGGGGGTGAATTCCGGGGCAGCGCTGGTGTGTTTGCGTCTGCTGAAGCCTGTTTAGGTCAGGCATGATTTTCGGATAACCCACATAAAGAAGTTCAAGATGTTCCAGAAAATAGAATGGTTCGGGTTTGAGGGGCGTCCCGTTCAGCGCCTAGCCCGAATGCGGAACGGCTTTGGCAACTGGCTCCGGCGATGGTGCTTGAATTTGCTTATAAATTGGCGGGGGCGATGGCCGCTGCTATGCAGCGCTCTGCCCGGCCTGAAGCCGGAAACAGGAACGCCTCCCCATGTTCATGCGCCAACTGGTTTATCTCGTTGCCCTTGACCGGCATCGCCATTTCGCGCGCGCTGCAGAGGCCTGCCATGTCTCTCAACCCGCGCTCTCCGCCGGTCTGGCCGAGCTGGAGCGCGAGCTGGGCATCACCATCATCAAGCGCAACCGCAGCTTTCAGGGCATCACCCCGGAAGGCGAGCGCGTGCTGGCCTGGGCGCATCAGGTGCTGGCCTCGCTCGATGGGCTCAAGCAGGAGGCCGCGCTGGTGCGGCAGGTGGCGGGCGGGCATGTGTCCATCGGCACGATTCCCTCGGCGGTGGCGCCGCTCAGCGCTTTGGTCAGCGCCTTTCGCGAGGGGTTTCCGGCCCTGACGCTGGAGGTGCATGCGCTCAGCACGCCCGAACTCTATCGCCGCATCAAGAAGGGCGAGATCGATCTCGCGGTGGTTTATGCCGATGCGCAGGAGGAGGATGGCTTCGATTATCTGCCGCTCTTCACCGAACGCCATGTGCTCATTGCCCATGATGGCGTGACCCTGCCCGACCCCATCGGCTGGAAGGAGGTGGCCAGCCTGCGGCTCTGCTTGCTGAGCGGCGAGATGCACAACCGTCGCATCATCGACCGGATTTTCGCCGGAGTTGGCGTGAAGCCCGACATCGTGCTGGAAACCAATGCGGTGGAGGTACTGCTCTCGCAGGTGCGCGAGGGGACGCTGGTCAGCGTGTTGCCCGAAGGCGCACTGCCGGGCGAGGGGCTGGGGGACAACATTCACAAGCATGCCATCCATCCGCAGCAGACCTCCGCCGTCGGGCTGATTCGGCAGGCGCGCAAGGTGCAGCCACCTTTGTCGGAGGCTTTATGGGCCCTGTCGCGGCGGCTGGACCCTGCAGTTTTTGCCGAAAACAGGCGCGTTCCGCCTGCGTGATAGATTTTGCTTATGATCCAATCAGATCAAACGATTGGACCCATCTGGTTCCTGGGCCCATCCCGGTCTCACCGCTGCACAGCCCCCAAAGCAGCGAGCAGGAGACTGAAATCATGGCAAAGATTCTCTGCGTGCTCTATCCCGATCCCGAAACCTCCTATCCGCCGCGCTATGCGCGGGACGACATTCCGGTGATCACTGGTTACGCCAATGGCCAGACCGCGCCGACCCCCAAGGGCGCGCTTGGCTTCAACCCCGGCGATCTGATCGGCTGCGTTTCGGGCGAGCTGGGCCTGCGCTCCTATCTGGAAGGGCTGGGCCACGAGCTGATCGTCACCAGCGACAAGGACGGCCCCGACAGCGAGTTCGAAAAGCATCTCCCCGATGCCGAGGTGGTGATCTCCCAGCCCTTCTGGCCCGCCTATCTGACGCCCGAACGCATCGCCAAGGCCAAAAAGCTGAAGCTGGCGCTGACCGCCGGGATCGGCTCGGACCATGTCGATCTGGAGGCGGCTGCCCGCAACCATATCACCGTGGCCGAAGTCACCGGATCGAACAGCATTTCCGTCGCCGAGCATGTGGTGATGATGGTGCTCTCCCTGGTGCGCAACTATCTGCCCTCGCATGATTATGCCGTGAAGGGTGGCTGGAACATCGCCGATTGCGTGGCGCGCAGCTATGATGTGGAAGGCATGCATTTCGGCACGATTGCGGCCGGGCGGATCGGTCTGGCAGTACTGCGGCGCCTGAAGCCCTTCGGCCTGCATCTGCACTACACCGACCCGCATCGCCTCAGCCCCGAGGTCGAGAAGGAGCTGGGCCTGACCTTCCATGAGGATGCGGAATCGCTGATCAAGGCGGTCGACATCATCAACCTGCAGATGCCGCTCTACCCCTCCACCGAGCATTTCTTCGACGACAAGAAGCTCAGCCAGTTGAAGCGCGGCGCCTATATGATCAACACGGCGCGCGGCAAGCTGGTGGACCGCGATGCCATCGTCCGCGCGCTGGAAAGCGGGCAACTGGCCGGATATGCCGGAGACGTGTGGTTCCCACAGCCCGCGCCTGCCGATCATCCTTGGCGCACCATGCCCAACAACGGGATGACGCCGCATATCTCGGGCACCTCGCTTTCGGCGCAGACGCGCTATGCGGCGGGCACGCTGGAGATCCTCGAAAACTACTTCGAGGGCACGCCGATCCGCGATGAATATCTGATCGTTGACTCCGGCGTGCTGGCCGGGACGGGCGCCAAGTCCTACAAGCTGACCTGATCACGCCAGCGCACAACAAAGCCGGTCCGGAATCTCTCCGGGCCGGTTTTGTGCGTTACGGCCAAAGCGCGGGGCTTTTTTCCACGATCAGATCGGCCAGCGTGCCGATGGCCCCGCTCATGCGGGCGCTGCGCCCCACGACGACGAACTCGAACTCGGCCAGTTCGGGCAATCCCGCCTCGGGCCCCATGGCCACCAACTGCCCTTCGGGATCGCCCAGCAACAGGCGCGATTGCGCCATGATGCCCAGCCCGGCCAGCGTCCCGGCACGCAGCCCGTTCAGGCTCTCGCTGGAACAGGCGACGAACCAGCTCCGCCCGGCATTCACCAGCGCTTCCATCGCCAGCGAACTGGTGATGGAGGATGTGGGATAGATCACCAGCGGCACGGCATCGCCCGCGCCAAGGCGGAAATCCTGATGCGCAATCCACAGCGGGCGCTCGCGATGGACGACGATGCCGCGATCGTCGCCTGCGGGCCGCTTGGCCAGCACCAGATCGAGCCCGCCGCCATCCAGCTTCTGGAACAGCGCCGAGGACAGGCCCACCGTCAGCTCGATGCTGAGCAGCGGATGCGCCTGCCCGATCTCGCGTAGCAGCGCGGAGAGGCGGGTGAGGGTGATCTCCTCCGAAATGCCCAGACGCACCCGCCCGCGCGGCGCGCTGCCCGCGAAGAAATCCACCGCCTGACGGCTGGCATCGACGATCTTGCGCGCGAAATCGGCCAGCACCGCGCCATCCTGTGTCAGGCTGACGGCATGGGTGTCACGCTCCAGCAGCGGGCGCCCGCAGGCCAGTTCCAGCCGTCGGATATGCTGACTGACGGTGGACTGGCTGATTCCAAGCGCATGGCCTGCCGCGGTAAACTGGCGGGCGTCAACCACGGCAAGGAAGGTTTTCAGCAGGTTGGTGTCAAACATCGGTAGTCCATTCGAAATCGCAATGATTGTTATTGCTTGATCAAAATCACCCTATGGCGAAGATGTCTTTCACAGGAACGAGCCGCTTCCACCTTAATTATTTTTAATCTTGGCAAGATCCTGAACTTCTCCAACTATTGGAAGAATTGCCATGAGTGATTATTCGCGTCGCAATATCATTGCGGCCGGTGCGATGGCGGCTGCCGCTTCCGCCGCCACGGCCGCTCACGCCGCCAGTTTCGGCAACCCGGACCGCCCGCCGCAGGGCCGCCGTAACCTGGCCAATGCCATCGCCGGTCAGGATCCGGGGCCGCAGAACCCGACGCTGGCCGGCCAGTTCCCCTCCTTTCAGGACCCGCCGGCCACCGATGTGGCGGGGATGGACCTGTTCTGGGCCTCCTTCAGCAACGCCCACAAGCGTATCCAGTCCGGCGGCTGGGCGCGCGAGGTTACGCAGGCCGATTTCGCGATTTCCGAAGCGGTCTCCGGCGTCAACATGCGCCTCGGGCCGGGCGGTGTGCGCGAGTTGCATTGGCACCAGCAGGCCGAATGGGCGGTGATGACCGACGGCAAATGCCGCATCACCGTGCTCGATGGCGATGGCCGGGCCGCCGTGCGCGATGTGAAGGAGGGCGATCTCTGGTATTTCCCGCCGGGTCTGCCGCATTCGCTTCAGGGCATCGGCACCAGCGGCGCGGAATTCACGCTGGTGTTCGACAATGGCCGGGCGTCGGAATTCAACACGCTGATGCTGACCGAATGGATGGCGCATACCCCGCCGGAAATTCTGGCGCAGAATTTCGGCATGCCCGAGCGCGTCTTCCAGAACATCCCCATGGACAATCTCTGGATCTATCAGGCCAAGGACGCTGTCCCTCCGCTGGCCGAGGCGCAGCGCGCCGTGGCCTCTCCGCTGGGCGAGCCCGAGTTCGAGTTCACCTTCTCGATGGGCGAGATGAAGGCCAACAAGGTCACCAAGGGCGGCAGCGTCAAGATCGTCGACACGCGCAACTTCCCGATCTCCAAGACCATCGCCGCCGCGCTGGTGACGATCAAGCCGGGCGGTCTGCGTGAGCTGCACTGGCATCCCAATGCCGATGAATGGCAATATTACATCAAGGGCCAGGCGCGCATGACGGTGTTCAACACCGGCCCGCGCGCCATGACCGCCGATTTCCGCGCCGGCGATCTTGGCTATGTGAAGAAGAGCTTCGGCCATTATGTCCAGAACACCGGGACCGAGGATCTGGTCTTTCTGGAAATCTTCAAGGCCGACCGCTTTCAGGAGGTCTCGCTGGCGCAATGGCTGGCCTGCACTCCGCCCGAACTTGTTGCCCAGCATACCAATATGGACCCTTCGTTGATCCGTCAGTTCTCGAAGGCCCGCTGGGACGTGTTGCCGGCCTGAACGCCCGGCGAGCCCGGCAGTCATCTGTCCCCTAACCGAGGGCTGCCGGGCTCAATCCGACATTCCGATGGAGCGCACCGACCATGTCGCAGACGTCCTCGATGCCCTATGCGCCATCGGCGCTTTATACCCCTGCCGCATCATCCCGCAGCCGGATGGCCAACTGGGCCAGATTGCTGATCGGCCCGGGCATGCTGGCCATGCTGGGCGAGAATGACGGGCCCAGCATGCTCTCCTATGCCGCGACCGGCGCCAGCTATGGCATCGGCTTTTTCCTGCCTTTCATTCTGGTCACTTTCGCTGCCGCCTATGTCATTCAGGAGATGGCGATGCGCATCGCGGTGATCACCGGGCGGGGCTATGGCGCGCTGATGTTCCAGCGTTTCGCGGCAGGGTGGGGCTGGGTGTCCGCCATCGACCTGCTGGGCACCAACCTCGTCACCATTCTGGCCGAGGTGATCGCCATCCGCATCGGCATGGGCTTTTTCGGCATACGGGCCTGGGGCGCGGTGCTCTGCGCCGTGGCGCTGATCCTGTGCAGTTCGCTGACCGGGCGTTATGCGCGCTGGGAGGCGGTCTGCGCTGGATTGGCTGTCTTCAACCTGCTGTTTATCGTGGTGGCGGTGCTGGCGCATCCCTCCATGGCGCAGATCGCTTTGGCGACCGCCACATGGTCTCCCTTGCCGCAATCGGGCATGGCGCAATTGCTGCTGGTGATCGCTTCGAATGTCGGCGCCACCGTCACGCCGTGGATGCTGTTCTTCCAGCAGAGCGCCTCGGTCGATAAGCAACTCTCCGGCCCCGCCGCCCTCCGCCAAAGCCGGATCAACACCATGCTGGGCGCCGTTGTGGCGGCAGTGGCGGGATGCGGCGCTCTGGTCGCGGCCAGCCCATTGTTCATCCATCACATCGATATGGCCGCCTTCCAGAACGGCGCCGGCTTTGCCGAAGCGCTTTCGCCGCTGCTGGGCCGCCCGGCAGGAGCACTCTTCGCGCTGGGCCTGATCGAGGCCGGGGCCGTGGCGATGCTCACCATTTCTGCCAGCAGCGCCTATGCCGCCGGGGAGTCGATCAAAGGCTGCGTCGCCAGCTTCGATGCAGACCCCGCCAGCGCCCCGCTGTTTCACGGCATCAACATCGGCATGGTGGTGATCGCGGGGGCCATCGTGCTGATCCCCGGCGTGCCGCTGATGGCCATCGTGCTCAACGCCAATCTGCTGGCGACCATCCTGATGCCCGCCGCGCTAACCTTCCTGCTGCTGATGGCCAATGATCGCGAACTGATGGGCGACGCCGTCAACGGCAAGGCGGCCAACATTCTGGGCATTGCGATCACCATCGGCGTCTCCGCGGCGGCGACGGCCTGCGTGCTGGCCTCAAGCTGGCAGGCGGCAAGCCACTGGCTGGCCTGACCCTCTTTTATTCGGGAGAACATCCATGAACACCCAGCCTCAATCCCTGCCCCTGATGCCGTTGACCCTGCCCCAGCGGCGGTTGCTGATCGGCATGCGCGTCTTTCTGGGCCTGTTGTCGGTGCTGGCGGTCTATGATTTTGTCGCCGGGCTTTCGTCCTGAGCCACCATGAAGGATCTCACGCCATGAAGCACGCCACTTGCGCCATGCTGACCTTGGTCGCCTTGCTGCTGGTTCCCGGAGAGGCCATCGCCGCCGATACATCCGGTGCGCGGATCGTGTTCGAAGGCGCGGCATCGGGCGCCCCGCCATGCGCCGCCTGCCATGGCGACCATTTGCAGGGCACGCCGGCGCTCAAGAGCCCGGCGATTGCCGGGCTCGACGCCCGCTATATCCTGATGCGGCTGGAGCATTACGCCGGGCCTGATGGTCATAATCCACAGATGAAGCAGGTCGCCACCACGCTGACCGCGCAGGAGAAGCACGCCGTTGCCGACTATCTGGCGGGGCTCAGGCGATGATCTTTTGACCGGCAGGGCTGTGCGGGCCCGTAACCGTCCGGGTCCGCACAGCAGCCGTTCCTCTTGTTGAAAAGCCGCCTGGCGCGGCGCCCGCAGTGTCACGGTTCCGCTAGGCGATCGGCATGGCCCGGAAATTCGTCGTCTCGAATTTCCCGCCCGAGACACGCGGCAGCGTCTCCCTGTTCACCTCGAAGGGCACGGTCGGGCTCGGCGTGCTGACCGCCTCCAGGCGCTGGAACTGATCCTCCGATAGCATCACCTCAAGCGAGCGCAGATTGTTCTCCAGCTGCTCCAGGGTGCGCGGGCCGATGATGGGGATCAGCGCATTGGTTGAGCGCTTCGATTGCTCCCGCACCCAGGCCAGAGCGATTTCGGTGGGGCTGCGCTCATGCTCTTTCGCGATGGCGATCACGGTGTCGACCACGGCGCTGTCCCGCTCGGTCTTTTCGGTGCGGATGACGCGGCCCAGACCCTGCAGACGGCCTTGCTCGCCCGCACGATATTTGCCCGTCAGCAGCCCTCCGGCCAGCGGCGACCACAGCACGGCGGCCAGTCCCAGCGCCTCGGCCATCGGCAGCAATTCGTGGTCGGCGGTGCGCTCGACCAGACTGTATTCGCACTGCATGGCCACCAGCGGCGCCCAGCCGCGCAGATCGGCCAGCAGCGCCCCGCGCGACACGCGCCATGCCGGGAAGTTGGAAAGCCCGGCGTAGAGGATCTTGCCCGAACGCACCAGATCGTCGAGGCCGCGTAGAATTTCCTCCATCGGCGTCACATTGTCGGCATGATGCACCCAGAACAGATCGATGCGATCGGTCTTGAGCCGCTTCAGGCTCTGCTCGACCGAATGGATCATCGCCTTGCGGTTGTTGCCGGTCTTGCCCAGCGACGGAGTCTGGCCATAGCCTCCCGAATATTTGGTGGCGACGACGACCTCGTCGCGAACCGGCTGGATGAAGTCGCCAAGGATCGTTTCGGACTGGCCGAACTGGTAACTGTCGGAAGTGTCGAGGACGTTGCCCCCGGCCTCCAGATAGCGGTCGAACAGTTTGCGGGCATCTTCGGCCTCGCTGCCATAGCCCCAGCCGGTGCCGTAAAGCGCAGTGCCATAGGCGATTTCGGAAACGCGCAGGCCGGAATGGCGGCCAAGAAGCTCATAGCGCATCGGGTCTGTCCTTTGATGGGTGGTGCGGGGGGAGGCACCAGGGGAAGAAGTTGGGCGGTCAAACCCCGGCAAGCTGCTTGCGCGCCTCATTGAGGATCGCGTCGGACAGGGCCGGGTCCTCGACCATGCGGGCCATCGTCAGCGCGCCGACCATGGCCGAGAGCGTATAGGCGGCCTGCGCGCGGGCCTCTTGCGGGGAGCGGTCCACCAGCAGCGCTTCAAGCGCTCCGGTAAGCTGATCGAAGCCCTGCGATGCGGCCTTGCGGACGTTTCCGTCCGCGCGCGCCAACTCGCTGCCGAGACCTGCGAAGGGGCAGCCCCCCGCGCGATTGTCGCGATGCCGGGGCGAGAGATAGGCGGTGACGACCGCTGCGAAGCCGTCGCCATGCTGGCCTGCGTCCCGTGCCTGCTCGGCCTGCAGGATCGTCGATTCGAGCCCGGCGGCGCAGGCCTCGGCCACCAGTTGATCCTTGGAGGCGAAATGGCGGTAGAAGCCGCCACGGGTCAGCCCGACCTCGGCCATCAGATCGTTGAGGCCGGTGCCTTCGATCCCGGTGGCGATCAGCCGCTTGGCGGCGGCATCGACGATGCGGCGGCGCGTCTCGACCGTTTCGACCCTGGATTTCTTCATCGGAAAGCGACTCCTGCCGGGCAAACCATGCAAGAGGCATTATAGATGTCGATCATCATCTTTCAAGATAGATGTCGATGCGAATCTAAAAATGCTTCACGTCTTTATGGCGCGGCGCTTTGCCCCCGCGCATTCAACCTTGATGTGCGGGCACATCCTGCCGCCGCCCCGCCTTCGCCCGGGCAAGCAGAGCATCCAGATAGGCGCGGGACGTCTCCAGCGCGACCGCCAGTCCTTGCGCGATATGCGTCTTCAGTTCGGGCCGGGCGGCAAGGCTTGGGGCGATCACATCCTCGATCCATTCGCGGGCGTGGTCCTCGTCGCAGGTCATGTGGAGGTCGACGAATTCACGTTCATGCGCATCGAAACCAAGGCGGCGCAGCCCCTGGTTCATACCGGTGAGGCGATAGAGCGCCACAGCCTCCGTCATATAAAGCGCCCCGATCAGCGCCCATGGATCGCGGTAGAAGCCGTGGTAGAAGATCAGCGTGCGCTCGGCCAGTTCGGGATAATCCTCAAGCCGCAAGCCATCTCCGGCGCGGGTTTTCAGCGCCATCATCAGCCGCCGCATCAGATCGGCGTGAGGGACGGGGCGCTGCTCATCCTCGATGTTGCGCTGGAGCGCCTCGCGCGCCGGTTCCAGAAACTGCACCTCCAGCGCGCGGGCCGCCAGCGGCAGAAACGCCGGGAAATGGCGGTTTTCCAGCATGAAACCGGCAAATTCCTCCAGCGTCGCCTCATCGGCCAGCAGATGATACCACGCGTGGCGATGCGCCGGGTGATCGAGCACCAAGGCGGTCCAGCGCTCCACCGGTGCATCGCGCAGTTCCTCCGCAAGCGACACTGCGCGGTCCAGCGCGCTGCGCCACCATGCCTGCAGGGCCTCCGCCTCCTCCGCCGCCACATGCCCCTCGGGGAAAGCGGCGGCGCAGCGAGCCAGCAGATCGCTCAGGGGGATTGCGGGCATTGGGTCTCTCCTGTTGGCTGTCCGACGTGGAAGGGGCAGCGCGGCGTGCCCTCGAAATGGCGTCTGGCGAGGCCTTCGCGCCGGGCGTGAAGCACCATGATCGTGCCCAGAACCAGCTGCCTGATGCTGCGCCCCACATCCTCCCAGCGGTCACGGATGCGCAGCCAGACCAGCAGCAGCCCCAGCTTGCGCGCCGGAACCTCAGTTCCGCGCGGCACCAGCACGCAGGGGCCGCGATGCGGGATCGAACGTGTATGGCTGACCGAACTCTCGCAGGTGAAACGCTCCAGCAGGGTGCGGGCGGCGGCGCGCATGGTGACCAGCGCGATGGCATGGGCCGGGCATGGCCGGTTCTCGTTGACGCCGAAAGGGATATAGGTCTGATCATGCCCGGCGATGCCCTCCCAGCGGTCGGGATCGAAACGGTCGGGGTCGGCAAAGCCGCTGCGCTGATAGTCGGCATAGTTGAAGCACAGCACCGATCCGGCGGGCAGCATCTGGCCCTCCACATCGATCGGCGCCTGCGTGATGCGATGGGCAATGCCGAAAAGCGGAAACTGCCGCAGGGTTTCGGCGATCACCCGGTCGAGCAGGCGATCATCGTCGAGCGCGGCCAGCACCCGCGCCTGCACCGCGCGATGTTGCGCCAGCGCCAGCATCAGATGCGTCATCGCCTCCGACATCTGCACGACGGCGGTGTTGAAGAACACGCCTTGCAGATACAGCGCCTGCTCCTTCAGCGACAGGGAGACCGGCAGGCGACCGATCAGTGCGCCCTCGCGCAGGCGTTGCTCCAGCCATGCGGTCAGCGCCTCGCGCCGGGGCATATGGCGCAGGCTCGATCCTTTCAGCGCGGTGACCACATCATCGGCATGGCCCACGATCAGGTCGCACACCTCGGGCGGGCAGGGCTTGCCGAAAACCAGCTCGTGATAGACGTTGGCCCAGACCGGCATCATCAGATCGCGCAGGCGCACCAGATGGAGATCGTCAGGCCCCTCATCCAGCACCTGCCGCATGGCGCGCGCGGCCAGCGCGGCGGCCTTGTCCTTGCGCATGGCCAGAAAGCGCCGTGTGACCTGCGCCACATCCTCATAACGCGCCCCGGCTTCGAGATGCTCCTGATGAATGTCGGCGCCGGGCGAGAGCCAGTACCAGAACAGATCCGACAGCGTCGCTCCCTTGCTGCGCCCGCTGGCCGCCGGATGGGCATAGAGCGCGCGAAACTGGCTGACCGGCACCAGCGGCCCGGGCACGGCAATGCCTTCCTCGCCATTGATCCGGGTAAAGACCTAGGCGCGCAGACGGATGATGGCGGGCGGCAACCAATAGGGCAGGCTGGCCAGCAGCAAGGCAAGGGCCAGCCAGATCATGCGAATCCCTCCCGCAGCAGCATGGAAGGATCGAGGTCCGCAGGCGAAGCGCAGCCGCACAAGGTCAAACCATGCGCCAGATCGTCGCGCAGAGCTTCCAGCAGCGCCGCAACCCCTGCCGCTCCGCCCGCAGCCAGGGCCCAGATCACCGGTCGCCCGATGGCCACCACATCGGCCCCCAGCGCCAGCGCCTTGAGGATATCGGTGCCGCGCCTGATGCCGCCATCCAGCAGGATGGGCACCCGGCCCGCGACCTCATCGGCAATCGCGGGCAGCAGCCGCAGCGTGGGCGCCACGCCATCCAATTGCCGCCCGCCATGGTTGGAGACATAGACGCCGTCTACCCCATGCTCGATGGCGATGCGCGCATCCTGCGGATGCATGATGCCTTTGAGCAGGATCGGCAGATCCGTGCGTTCCCGCAGCCAGCCGATCTCGCGCCATGAGAGTGTGGGCGAAAAGGCGATCTGGCGTGGCGGCAGGCCCGGCCCCTCGCGCATCATTTCGCAGGCAAAACCGGGGGGCAGGTCGGTGAAGCCATGCACCGCATCGCGCCGCCGCCGCCCAAAGGCCGGGGAATCGACCGTCACCACCAGCGCCGGGCATCCGGCAGCCTCGGCGCGGCGCACAAGATGCTCGGTAAAGCCGAGGTCGGGCTGGATGTAGAGCTGGAACCACGGGCAGACCCCCGAAGCCGCCGCAACCGCCTCGATCGTCTCGGTGGCGGCGAGGCTGAGGATCATCGGAATGCCCGCTTGCGTCGCCGCCCATGCCGTCCCGCTCTCGCCATCGGCATGGGCGAGCCGGTGGAAGGCGGTGGGGGCGATCACCAGCGGCATCGCCATGGCTTGCCCCAGCAGGCCGCCCGTCAGATCGGGCGGCCCCGTACCCCGCAGCACACGGGGCGCAAGGCTGTAAGGCTGAAAGGCGCGCTCATTGGCCCGCAGAGTCCATTCCTCGCCCGCGCCGCCCGCGACATAGTCGTAGACGACCGGGTCGAGGCGGCTGCGGGCTTCCGCCTCCAGCGCGGCGATGTCGAGAGCGGCCATCGAGGACTCCCTCAGGCGGGCATCTCGGCGGGTTCGAGCATGCGTTTGAAGAAGGCTTGCAAAGGCTCGCGGTGATGCGGGAAGGTCCAGTCATTCTCCAGATTTTCGGTGACGTGATGGGTGGCGATCAGCGCGCCATCCTTCCACGCCCGCACCACGGGATGAAGGTACTGCCCCTGCGCCGCCCGCTCGGGGTCGTTCTGGGCGATGCGGGTGACGTTGAGGTCGAAAGGATCGACCTTGTCGTGATCGGGACCATATTCCAGCGTGATGGTGAAATGCAGCGCACCGCCCGCCAGGGCGCCTTCGCGCACATGGTCCATCGGCATTTCCTCGCAATAGCGCGCCGAGCCATCGGGCAGGATGCGGATCACATCGCCCAGAAAGCCGAACTGCTGCCACAGCGCCGAACTGCGGTTGACGCGGGCGATCACCGCTTCCATCAGCACATCGGCCTCGGGTTCCAGCACCGCATGCGGCCATTCGGCGCCATGATAGCGTTCCTCCAACACGCGGCTGAGGGCCCGCACGCCATAGCGGAAGCCATGGATAAAGCCGCTGGTGGATTTCTTGAAATCGCGCATCTGGGTCAGCGTGCCCGCGAAATAGAGGCCCGGCACGTTGGTCGATTCCCAGGCGGGGGTTTGCTCGGGGAAGCGCTCCTTGATGACCAGCCTGGGCCGGATGGCGGGATCGAAGATATCGGCATCGAAACGGAAGCCGGTGCAGCCGATCACCCGGTCATAGCGCAGGTCTTTCAGCACCTCATTCACACGGCTGAAGCTGACGGTGACGGTGTAGCCCTGATCGTCCTTCGCGATGTTGACGATCTCGCCATCGAGCAGCGCATTTTGCGATTTCAACTGATAGCTATCGAGCAGATTGTTGTTCACGGCGCGCAAATGGCCGACGAAATGCGTCTTCCACGCAAACTGGATGGGGCTGGGCCCTGCGACATGGATGACGGCGGCGGTTTCCATCAGATTGTCGGCGGTTTCGAAGGCGGAGTTGGCCTTGCCGATGATCAGCACGCGCTGGTCGGTGAAATCCTCCGGATCGACCGAAACATCGGCATATTGCTCGATGGTCTCGATGCCGGGGATTGGCGGAATATAGGGTTTGGAGACGCCCGTCGCGATGATCAGGCGCTGGGCCTGCCACTTGCGCCCCTGCTCGTCGGTGGCGATAAAGTCGCCATCCTCGCCCGCGCGGGTGATATGAGCGATGCGCGTGTCATAGGCGACATTCAGCCCCAGCTTCTCCGCATAATCGGCCAGATATTGCACCAACACGTCGGCGGGCGGAAAATAGCGCGGCGAATAGCGGGTGAAGAGCAGTTCCGGGTCGTCGCTGAGCAGCGAGTTCCAGTCCATGCGCAGGTTGTGTTCGGGGTCGGTGCTGCCGGTGTGCGGCTTGTTGATGGAGATCAGCTTGCGGTGGCGGGGATAGGTCTTGAAGAAATGGCCCGGCGCGGGCCCGGCCTCAAGGATCTGATAGTCGCGCCCGGCGCGCCGGAGATGATAGCCCAGTTGCAGACCGGCCGGTCCCGCCCCAATGATCAGATACTCCACAAGAATCCTCCAGCTTGCATCGACAGTCGGTTCCCTTGCGAAACGCGGAACAAGGGGAACCGGCTATCGACCATCAGGCTGGAAGCGATGGAGCGGCATGTGGCGGCGGTAGAATTTTACATGGGCAGGGAACATCGCCCTGCGCGGCTGCGCGGAAAGGCCACCAGCCTTGTGGCCTTTCCGCGATGGCTCTTGGGTCAGTCGGTCACGCCCGGCAGGGCCAACCCCGCTGCCGCGACAATCGCGCCCGAGCGGATCAGGCGGTTCGCCGCTTCCATATCGGGGTAGAAATGCCGGTCGTCCTCCAGCGCGGGGATCTCGCGGCGGGTGGCGGCGCGCACCGCTTCCAGTGCCTCGCTGGAGGCGAGCCCCGCGTGGAAGTCCACCCCCTGGCAGGCGGCCAGCAGCTCGATGCCCAGCACGGCGGTGGCATTGGCGGCCATCTCCATCAGGCGGCGCGCGCCATGAGCGGCCATGGAGACATGGTCTTCCTGATTGGCGCTGGTCGGGATGGAATCGACGCTGGCGGGGAAGGCGCGCTGCTTGTTCTCGCTGACCAGCGCGGCGGCGGTGACCTGTGGGATCATGAAGCCCGAGTTGAGGCCGGGGCGCGGCGTCAGGAAAGCGGGCAGGCCCGACAGCGCCGGATCGACCAGCATCGCCACGCGGCGCTCGGCGATCGAGCCGATCTCGCAGATGGCCATGGCGATCATGTCGGCGGCAAAGGCGACGGGCTCGGCATGGAAATTGCCGCCCGAGAGCGCTTCATCGGTGTCGGGGAAGATCAGCGGATTGTCCGAAACGCCATTGGCCTCGGTCAGCAGCGTGGTGGTGGCCTGACGCAGCACATCGAGGCAGGCGCCCATCACCTGCGGCTGGCAGCGCAGGCAATAGGGGTCCTGCACGCGCGGATCGTCCTCGCGATGCGAGGCGCGGATCGCCGAGCCCTGCATCAGCGTGCGCAAAGCCTCACCCACCGCCATCTGGCCCGGATGGCGGCGCAGCAGATGGATGCGCGGATCGAAGGGTGCGTCGGTGCCCTTGGCCGCCTCGGTCGAGAGCGCGCCGGTGATCAGCGCCGACTGGAACAGCAGTTCGGCCTCGAACAGCCCGGCCAGCGCATTGGCGGTCGAGAACTGCGTGCCGTTGAGCAGCGCCAGCCCTTCCTTGGGGCCCAGTTCGATGGGGGCCAGACCGGCCTTGGCCAGGGCCTCCACGGCGGGCAGCACCGCGCCCTCGAAGGCGATCTCGCCCACGCCGATCATCGTCGCGGTCATATGCGAGAGCGGCGCCAGATCGCCGCTGGCCCCCACCGAGCCCTGGCAAGGCACAACCGGGGTCAGCCCGTGCATCAGCATGGCATCGAGCAGGGCGACCGTCTCGGGCCGCACGCCGCTGGCGCCATGGCCAAGGCTGGCGAGCTTCAGCGCCATCATCAGCCGCACCACCGGCACGGGGCTGGGCGCGCCGGTGCCCGCCGCATGGCTGAGCACGATGTTGCGCTGGAGCGTGGCCAGCTCGTCATCGGCGATCTTCACGCTGGCCAGCTTGCCGAAGCCGGTGTTGATGCCATAGACCGGCACGCCCTTGGCCAGAATGCGGGTGATCGCCGCCGCGCTGGCCGCGATGGCCGGGGCTGCCGCCGGATCGAGCCGCGCCGGGCTTCCCTGATAGATGGCACGCCATTGCTCCAGCGACACGTCGCCGGGCGTGAGGACGATCTCGTTCATTGATCACTCCAGATGCGCGCGTGGGGCGGATTGCACCCCATGCGATAGACAGGTTCGGCGGCACGCTGACCGCCCGGCGGCGGGGTGGCTGCGGTGCCATGGGCGAGGATGGATGGTGCGTCCGTCATCATCAGCAGGCGGGGATTGGGCCGCAGGCTTGGGTGGTGGGCAAGGGGGCGGCTGACATGGCCGGGGGGCTCCCTGATGGACACGGACTCGAAGGCTTGATGTGGAAGTATGTATAGACATAAAAAGGAGGCGGGCACAATCCCCGCCGTCGAGATCATGGAACTGCCGGGTGAGGCGCTTCGCCACGAGGCAGGTCAGCGCGGGGCGTCCCCCAACAAAACAGCCTATCGATAGATAGGCATTGACGTCGCAGGATCTTGGCGATAATGGGCGCCATGTGGCTATCGACTGATAGGTAGCTTTGTCGTCACGCTCACCGTATGCAGCGGCTGCCCGGCCATCAGGCCGTGTTGCGGGCCTGCACCGGCGCGCCTCTGGCCGGACCACTCCGGCCGTTCTCCATGCAGGAGCATGTCATGGATCGCCGCCTTCTGATGTTGGCTCTGGGCATGTTTGCCCTGGGGACCGACAGCTTCGTCATCGCCGGTGTGCTGCCGGAAATCTCCCGCAATTTTCACGTCAGCATCGGCGCTGCCGGGCAGCTGACCACCGTCTATGCCATCGCCTATGCTTTATTGATGATGTGGAACGGCCCCGCTTCCGGCGACAGGAAGATGTTAGGTTGTTTGCGAACCACCAGCAGGGGAGTTGTTCCATGAAAGAGGTTTCGATCATCGGGCTCGATTTGGCAAAGAATG
>Ga0116227_10008394_pt1 | contig 19517 bp, 16 predicted proteins | sample S1TSphgellanicum_FD_89693 | JGI IMG/M metagenome (GOLD analysis project Ga0116227, IMG submission 89693) | Host-associated microbial communities from peat moss isolated from Minnesota, USA - S1T2_Fb - Sphagnum magellanicum MG | ecosystem: Host-associated > Plants > Peat moss > Unclassified... | reverse complement strand
TATCAATCAGGGAAAAAATATTCTGATCACTTTTTTAAGTGTAAAAGCCGTAATTGACGGGCAGATCACGTTAGGGGGCATGATGGCTGTTCAGTATATTGTAGGCCAGGTAAGTAATCCCATAGAGCAGATGCTGTCTTTTTTTCAAACCTATCAGGATGCTAAAATCAGTTTGGAAAGATTGAACGAGATCCATGAGCTCGAGGATGAGGAGCCGGTCAACAGATCCTGGATCTATGATCTTCCTAAAGATAAAAGTATTATTATCAGTAATTTAACTTTCAGATATGCGGGAGCAGGTAATGATCCGGTGCTTGAAAATATTGACCTCGCCATTCCAGAAGGAAAAATAACAGCTGTTGTAGGCATGAGCGGAAGTGGTAAAACTACCATTCTTAAATTATTATTACGGTTTTATAAAGCGGAAAAAGGTGAAATTCGTGTGGGAGGCGTAAAACTTGATCATATCAGTTTCAAATCCTGGCGGCAGAAATGCGGTATTGTCATGCAGGACGGATTTATTTTTACAGATACCTTAATGAATAATATTGCCATCGGAGATGATTTTCCGGATCAGGACAAATTGGATCACGCGATCAAGATGGCTAATTTGGAAGAGTTCATAAATGATTTGCCATTTGGGATGCTGACCAGAATAGGAACAGGTGGACATGGGATGAGTCAGGGACAAAAACAAAGGTTGTTCATTGCCCGCGCGATCTACAAAGACCCCGATTATTTATTTTTCGATGAGGCGACAAATTCACTCGACTCCAATAATGAACGCGTGATCATGGATAATCTCGGACGTTTCTTTCGTGGCAGGACCGTGGTCATTGTCGCGCACAGATTAAGTACGGTCAGTAATGCCGATAACATTATCCTGCTGGAAAAGGGAAAGATTTTAGAACAGGGGACCCATTCGGCCTTGACGAAATTAAAAGGAAAATATTATGAATTGGTTAAAAATCAACTTGAACTTGGAACATAAGCTATGATGATCGAATCTGATACAGATACACCTATTTCACCGGAAGAAAATATACCTGAAAAGCATTCCGAGGAAATGCAGGAAATTATTTCATCGCCTCCCTCTTGGTTGTATAACTGGGGAATGTCTATTTTCATTTGCCTTCTATTTGGACTGCTGGGTATGACACAAGTTATTAAATACCCGGATTCGGTCAGATTTCCACTGACGGTTAACACTGTGAACGGTCCCGTAGTGTTGAAAGCGGCGGGCATTGAAAAATTAACCAAATTTATGGTCAGATCACATGACAGCGTAAAAAAAGGACAACCTTTGGTTTTATTCGGAGATACCGCCGGAGCGCACGATGCCTTGTTATTACTGGAATCGCTTGACTCAAAGAAGGGCTTTGACATTTGGAACAGATCAAATTATCACCTGCCGCCGGATTTGATTGAATCTTATAGACAATTCAAAGCGGATGACGGATTTCTCGAACGACAGCAGACCCAGGTAAAACATTTATTGCCGTATGAGAAGAATTTAAATTTCGAAAAATTATCACAATTAGCGGATCAATGGGCAGCTAAACACCTCCTGCGGGCTCCGGTCAGCGGAATGGTCCTATTTTCCGGTTTGGTAATAGAGGGAGAATTTACCAGGAAAGAAGATGTGCTGTTTGAAATAGCGGACGAACACGCTCAATATTTCGGTACGATGTTTATCCCTGAAGATATCATCAGTAAAATTAAAGTCGGACAAAATGTTTTGATAAGAATGAAAGGTTCTGAAGGCCGGAACGCAGGCAGCATTAGCGGGAACATTATTAGCGTGGCTGATCTGCCGTCCGCTAATGGTGCTTATTTGTGCCGGGTAAATTTGCAGCTATCCGGGCAAAAATGGCCCGTCCATCCCTTTCAGCTCAAGAATCATATGCGTATGGATGCGGATATCATCACGGAAGATAAAACTCTTTTTGGCCGGATAACAGGCAGCCTCATCAAAACGCGTTTTTGAAATCGACGATCTGACCTTATCCGAAATATACGCTATATGAGATATTTGATATCATCGATTCTATATTCCGCGGGTAGTTTATGTCCATTGATCAAGATGGTTGGCGTCGCAGACGCGTCAACCAGTTTACACCAGGCTATATTATCAGCGATCTCAGCCTCGGTCAGGCTAATTACATTTGCGGGTTGTGTTTTTACCCAGGGTTCAAACCGGGGATGCTTTTGGGCATACCAGTCCTCTAAAGTTTGATAAGATTCAAGCTCGTTTTTATTTTTGCTTGACGAGATCAGATATATGCTGGCTTTTAACATATGATCAAGTTCGCTTTTGATATTGTAAACGACTCTCACTTGCAGACCTTCCTTAAACCGTAGCCACTTTTCCAAAATTTGATGAGCCGTCCAGCAATGTTTGCAAAATGGGCTGCTGATTATGGTAATAATGATCTTACCATTTGGATCGCCTAAGACCATAGAATACTTTTCATCTGGCAAAGTGAACTTGGGTTGTTCCGCCAGAAGGGCGTTAAATATTTTCACGCTCTTTTTGTTAAAGGAAATTTGTCTCTCCAACAGTTTAAACTCCTGGGACTTTCGTATAAACGGCTTGATAAATACCCAGAACAAAACAGGTATGGCCAAACTTATCGCTATGTTTATCCACTCACGTGGATGGATTTGCGGGATTAAAGAAGGTTTAAACCACTCGGAGAAAAACACAGACATTTCGAGCCAAAGTATAAATTGTATGCCGCAGCACAAAAGGCACCATTTTTTTGCAATAAATCCTTGGTAAAATATGGAATAAATCGTGTAAGGTAAAGCTAATAAATTCATAATCATCAGCATCCTGATGAGGGACATTTGATCATGATTAAACAGCAGGACGATAAACGTTCCCGAAAAATAATAAAATCCAATTTCGGACCAGCTGATAACCCCGAATACCGTAGCCGCTTTTGAATTGAGGATGTCATTACAGTCAATTTTTTTTCCAGCTTTGCAGATCCGGTCGATCAATGGATTATCGCGGTCAAGAGATTGGATAAGCAGCAATATGGAAATGCCCAGGCCAAACGCTTTGAGCATCATAGCAAGCGCAAGTTGGATACTCCCGTTCACTGATAACGAGTTACCGATAGCGCAGCCTAATATTAACGTGGATCCGATGAGCAGGATGGGCATCCATGCTGCATCGAATGTATCTTTCAGTTTTTTAGCGCTATAATCTTTCTCGCCAGCATTGGGCTCGGGTTCAACATACAAAACAGCGCCGTTGTAATTGTTTTTAAATTCGCCCAGGCTAAGTTCTTTTTCTTTATTTCTCCCCGCTGAAACGGTTACCGTTTCAGCGGTTATGGTAGTGACGAGGACAAAACCTCCTGCTTCGCTGGTCATACTGGCTATAAATGGGCATTTCAGTTCGGGGAGATTTTCAACAGGGATTTGATAAGCCGCATTGTTGACATTCCATTCAAAAAGTACGTCGCTTAAGGATAAAAGACTTGGAAAATCCGGATGCCTGGACAGTTCACGTTTGATACTGCTGTCACTCACTTTAACATCTAGCCTTTTTAACAAGTGAGCTATGACAATTTCCGCATTATGTGTTAAGGTCATATGACAGTTGGATACAATTAATAGTCAAAATGCAATCGTTCTAATGTAGTAATAATATTAATATAAATGTATTGTGTATTATCATACATCTTCACCGTTGAAACTTGCGGGTTGATTCAACTCATATTATACAAATTTGAAATCACTCATTTTGTCTTGGTCGTTGATGTAAAATAACGGACCGTTCGTGTACCAAAAGAGAGCGCAGGATGGTGTACCGCCTAATTTGTATGAAAAATCCTGATGAAAAAGGCGAAGCCCACCCAACCGGTAAAACTGAATATGTTTTCAAAGTCGCTGTTCCGTTTCAACAGCCTATTGAATAATAAGAACGGGAATCAGGCTGAACCCGTTGATCACGCGACCAATCACTCGACAAACAATACGCCATATCCGAAGCAGGAAGATTTCTTCACGTGAAGATTTGGGGATCTCCAGTGTTTAACTCTCCCGCTTGCTCCTGAAAACAGAGTTCGTCGTTTTATTGAGGAAGGACTCTTTATAAACCCTGCCGATCGGAACCAGGGTGCCGTCGTTCAGACGCACAAGACCTTGTTCCAGGGAGTGGATCGCAAGGTGGCTGACGATAAAGGATTTGTGTACCCTGGAGAAATCAGCAGTTGGAAGAAACGTTTCCACTTCGCCCATGGTCAGGTAGGCCAGATGTTTTTCGTTAGCCATCCAGATCTGGACATAATTGGCGAGACCTTCGATATAAGTGATATCAGCGATCCTGATCTTTAGTAGTTTACCTTTGGTGTCTGTTTTGATATAAAAATGATCTGGTCTTTCCACCTGTCCATTTTTTTCGCTCAAATCATTACGCAGTTGGGTGATCGATCGGAGGAATCTTTCTTGGGTGACCGGTTTCATCAGGTAATCGAAGGCTTTGCGTTCAAAAGCCTCTACAGCGAATTGCGAATAGGCGGTACTAAAGATCACTTTAGTCGAAGGGTGGGTGAGGTCGGCCACCTGCAGGCCGGAAAGCTCCGGCATTTCAATATCCAGGAAGATGATATTGGGCCAGCCCGAAACAGCGATGTTTTTCAGCGCGTTCAACGGATTGGTATCACTGCCGACCAGTTCGAGCCCGGGCGTTGACTCGATCAATCTTTTCAGAACGGTGATACCATGTTCTTCATCATCAACAATATAACAGGTTAAATTCATAGCGGCATCTTCTTATGGCGCAGCGGCAGTATTATTTATATTATTATAACGGGATATCCGGATTTTTTGTTCAGATAATTTGATATTAATTAAAAGTTATGATTTTGCGGGATTTAAATGATAGACAGCCGTAATTATTTTTTTTGCTGTTTATGGGAAATCAGCAGCCGTTTGTGTAAAAAACCGCTGTGATCTTTTGTCTTCCATATATTTTTCCGGAAATGCATTTGAGGATAAATTAATTAAATATGCAAATAATAATCATATTAGGTATCGCAGCAGTTATACTGGTGATATTGTATGTTTTCACCCGCATTAGTACCCGTCATAAAGATTCGCAGCTATTATCAGCGGATAAAGAAATAGCTTTCCTGTATAATTGTAAAGTTTACAACCTGTCCAACCGAGAAACGGAAGTGACCAGGCTGATGTTGAAAGGGTGGACCTATCGCGCCGTCGCCACACACCTCTTCATCGCGGAAAAGACCGTGGATTCGCATATGCAGAATATCTACGCTAAGACCGGCGTGCGCAATAAGCTGGGGCTTTATAACCTGCTGTATAGGGAATACCCCTGAATTCGCGCATTGGGGTGATGTCCCTATTGATGCGCGGTCATGTTTTGCCGGAGATTTGCAAGAAAAATAAGCAAATATGAAAACAATCACCGAAAGATTCTACCGCGCACTGGAGAGCCAGCTAGCAGAAACTAAAACTACCTCAGACGCGGTCAGGATATGCAAGAAAGCTATGGCCAAGTTGAAAAAATATGTTTTAAGTTACGCCTTTCAAAGTACGGCGGATGAGATCCGTTTCTTTAAAGAGGTCAAACCGCTGTTCTACAGCAAATACATTTACTTCATTAGCGTCCACAATTATCAGATGCAGAAGCCGGCTGGCAGCGAAAACATCCAGCAGGATTACATCCAAATGCATCTCGCTGAGCTCAAAACCTTTTTTGACCACAACCGGGCTTTCTATGCCTATTACCGCTCCGGGATGACCCAGATGGACGAGATCTATTACACCCGCGGCGGCTTTGATGTGCATGCGGAACTGGAAGATTTTGAAGAGGATGAACAGTATTCCACCAGCCATGACTACAAACTTTCCAAACTCATCGCTAATGAGAAATACCAGGAATATCTCAATAAAGAACTCAGTAAAATGACTGCCGGGGTGACCGACCTGGATAATTTAATTCCTTTCCGAAGGGCGCAATGGACAGGAGGGCAAACCGATGCCGTTGAACTTATCTATGCGCTCAAGTCATCCGGTGCTGTCAATAACGGTAATATTGATATCGCCGAACTGGTCAGTATCTTCGAATTCGTGTTCCAGTTCGAGGTTAAAGAGTATTACCATAAGTTCACGGACATTACCCGCCGTAAAAAGGACATGACAGTCTTTATCAATAAACTTAGAGACGGACTTTTACGCTGGATCGACGATAAAATAAGTTTATGATATTAATTGGGCGCACGGGCTTAGTCCGGTAGAAGCGATAAGATCCACCCTCATGATAAAATTAAAGATGGGGCGCGCAAACGTTGACCGGGTTCAGGTAATAAACATGGTACTGATTATCGGATCGCAGGTAGATCTGGATATCATCATCACCCGCGCCGTCCTTACAGCCCGGGATCCGCAGGTAGTCCCATTCTTTAGGCCCCTGGTCGTCGCCCCGGTCGGTGCGCAGGATATGATCCGCGGTCACATAATTCAGGTAGCGCAGACAAGTCGTTTTCCGCGGGTGCAGGAAGCTGGCCACATGGCCAGCAGGGATGATAATATATTCGGGTTTGACTTTATCCAGGAAAGGCGTCGAGCTGCCGTTTTCGGCGCCATGGTGCGGGGAGAACATCACCGTTGACTTCAGGTCATCACCGACATGATCCACCAGGAATTTTTCCGTAGCGATACAGGCCGATTCCGGGTCATCCTTCCGCCGCCCGAGCGCGTCCCCCGTGAACAGCACCGAATTCGTTCCGTAGATCATTTTCATGACGATACTCACGCCGTTCAGCCTTTCAGCCGCGTCCGAGGTTAGGTGCCATTCCGGCAATGGCTTGCCGAAGCCGCATAGTAATTTGAAATGTACACCTGAAATATTCACATCGCCACCCGGATAGATCACGCTGTCGCGCTCATGCAGGTTTACGCTTTCCGTTTCAGCGTTCTTTTCCCGCAAAGCCGCCTTCAAGCGCTGAAAGGCACCCGTCTCCGTCGCGTTCGACCCGTCTATCTTCCGGTCATATCCGCCCCAGATCACCTTCCTGATATGATACCCCCGGATCGCCTGCGAAGCCGCCACGATATGGTCGCCGTCCATATGGCTCAGGATCATCATTTCGACCGTCGAACCCTCTGGTAAAAATTTTTTCATCGCTGCCCAGCTCTGACTCCCGTCCGCCGTGTTCAAACCGCCCGCGTCATAGATCACATACTTATGACCCGGCAAGCGAATGATGGTACAAAGACCATTATCGACATCGATCACCCGGACGCTCACCGAGTCCAGCCCCGGAGCTATGGCAAAAGAAGAAAAGGAAAATAATAAGGCAACACCAAGTGCGATGAGTCGTTTCATATAGACTAAGTTTAGGTTACCACAATCTATAACTATTTTTTATCATATACAAATTAAAAATATCCAACAAGAGCAAGATAATACATTGTCATAAGTATCATAAGCAGAGGCTCGGGCTTTATTATTTACAATTCGCACATTCGGACCGGTCCACATATTCTTTATTTCCGCCCGGGCTATAATAATAACACCCACCGTCCGGTCCCTGGTAGAGTTGTTTGCCCTTATGTACGGAGCAAGATTTTGTAGTGGCTGTGGAGGTCTCGGACATATTTTTGGCGCAGGTGCTTAACAGTAAGCACAGGATCAGCGCAGATAAGAAGACAGTGATTGATCTCATGGTAATTGGGTTTAAGCTTTTCCCTTTTCTAAGCGGGCTATCGCAGCCAGTAAAGAATCCCCATGTTTGTAGATTTCATCCAACGATGGAATTTCGTATTTGACCTCTTTTTTGGCTTCGTCCAGTACCACCAGGTATTGTTTGGAAGCACCTAAATAAAGTCGGCAGATCGTTTTGCGGTTGTTATCATCCAGCAGGATCGCAAAGTAAGACTGCGCGTCCCGGTAGGTGATCCGCTTGGCGTCCACATGCTGTCGCAATAAGGATTTGACAATATAGAAACCCTCCAGTTCTTCTTCGGTGGTAACGATGTTAGAAACAGGCTCAGCTGCGATCGTTTCTTCCAGCTTTCCGGCTTCAACGACATCCAATTGCTTCTCCTGATTCAATGCCGATTTGAGCCGTTCATTTATGGCATCGCTGATCAGGAGGTTAAAGGAACGCTTGATGATCGGCGTGAACTGATCCTTGACCTTTGCGGTCAGCACGCCGGTATAAACTTGCCTGGTAAAAAAGGAAACAAAAGGATCAGAGGGAGAGAGCATTTCTTTATTGAGCAGGTTTTTCAGTTCATTGAGGTATTTCAGCTCGCTCGCCGTATTGGTAATACTCTCCACATCGAAATAAGATTTGTGGAACTTCTTCAGCTCCACGATCTCCGTTTCCTTGATCTCGGTAATATTGAACTCGAAGAATGGTGTGCTATCCATTTTGTTCTTTTCCTCCAGATCCGTGTAAAAGCGGTAGGTAAGTCCGTTGGTGAGTAAACCAAACTTCGCCTTTGTGGTATGGAAATAACGGAACAACTGGGAATTATGCGGGTCCAGTTTTTCCAAATGATGCTTGCACTCGATCAGGATGGTCGGCTCACCTTCTTTCATGATGGCGTAATCCACTTTCTCGCCCTTCTTGATCCCGATATCAGCGATGAACTCCGGGTTCACCTCGAAAGGGTTAAATACATCATAACCAAGAACCTGGATAAACGGCATGATCAGCGCGTTCTTCGTCGCCTCCTCGGTCTGCAATTGCGGCAGCATCTTCTCGACCCGTGCTGCCAGTTGTAATATTTGATCTTTGAAATCCATATTGAGGTACTGCTATAGCTTGAATTTTTTGTCAAGCTCGTCTCGCCAGAATTTATGACTTTTATTTTGATGGTCGCTTTTCTTTAGAAAATCTTCTATCTTGTTGAACGTAGATTTGTTTGACCAGGAATGATCAGTCATGTATCTGTTTATAAAATAAACCATTTCATATGCCTCACTTCTGCTAAGCATGGTGCTATCCGGCTTACCGGTAACTTTGGGATCATCACTTGGATAAGCAGTTTCTTTGTAGCCGTTATAAGCTAAATCGGATTTTGCAAATTTTGCCATTTTAAGTTTGTTTTTCTATTTAACTCAAAGATAAAGCGGCATCATGATTGCTTTTTACGGTATCCCGTAACGCCTATAAAAATGCTAAATAGCCTATTTATAAGCTATTTAGCATACGGCCTTATTGAAATATAACTTCAACCCTTCGGTTCTTCTGACGACCGGCCTCAGTTCCGTTTGAGGCGATCGGATTTTCTATACCTTTTCCCTTGGCGGTAATCCGGGCCCGGGCAACCCCGTTCTGAATGAGGTGTTTTTTATAAGCGTCGGCTCTTGCCTGGGCGATGGCTTGGTTGAAGGTCAAATCACCTTCACTGCTTGCATAGCCGAATACCATAACCATCCGACCACTTTTGGCTTTTTTTCTGATCTGGGCCAGCGCACGGTTTGCGATGCGCAGAGGAATAGCCGATCCCGATGAAAAGGACGCGACCAGCGTGGGCTCAGCTTGGTTAGCAAGGGGGACTGTGCTGGGTAACGGTTTAGTTTTAGTATTTGAAGTATCCTTCACTACGGTCAGCCCGTTGTCCTCCATTTGCCGTACAGGTGGTCCGGTATCCGCTTGAGCAGCCACTGGGACAGGTTTTGAGACCGCGGTAAGCTCAGCGGGGACATTCTGCCGGATAAAGTAACAGGCAAGACCACAGATCACCAGGAAAGCAATCAGAAAACGGATCCAGTTTCCTGTTTTTTCCGGGGGCGTGACGTCAGTGGCCGCATCTCCTTTAGATAGATCGAAACTGTTTTTTTTGATAGGTTGTTCACCTTTATTGAGATTAAATGCCATGATGATCGGATTAGGTATACATATCGACTAAGGTTTGCAAACTGCCCGTATGGGCTCGGCCCATCGCTTCGAACTCCCAGGTATTGCCCACGCGAAATAACCTGCCAAACTCGACGGCATCTTCGTTCGTGTATTGGTCTTTCAAATCGTACCGGGTAATTTCTTCGCCGCTTCGCTCATCGACGATCCGGATGTAACAATCTTCGACCTGGCCAAAATTAAGATCCAGCGTTCTTCTGTCTTTTTTGTTATCATGCGGATATTTGCAGATGGTACAGCAAATGATGATCTGTTCCACCTTACCGTTCACTTTGTTCAGGTCGATCAGCATATCCTCATCGTCATCACCATCACTGCGCCGTCCGTCGGGATCATCAATAGCGCCAATGATGGCACCATCTTCCGTAACAGGTCTGTCGAGTTCTTTTTCAACCGCGTCCTTGATGCTGTTCCCCATCCTCACTTGCCCGTAAAAGACAAAATAGGAATCTGAAGGGATTTTAAAGTTCGAACCGATCGCGAACGCGGAAACATCGAGGTCGAATTCAGGTCCGCCGGGTTGATCATTCGGAGCCCAGCCCATGCCGATTTTAACCAGGGATAAGCCTGGTGCTGCTTTGGATAAAGAGAATCTCTCTCCTTTGTTTAAATTGAAACTTGCCATATAGTTAGGGTTAAATTATTGATACAATTCGAGCAAACTGGCCAGTCCGCCGGTAAAAGGCTGGCCGACGGCTTCCAGATCCCAGGATCCGTTGTTTCTGGTCATAGTCGCGATGACCAGAGAATCTTCGTTGGTGAATTTCTCATTCAACTGGTAGGCACATAGCAGGGTACGGTTCTCCATGTTTTGGATATTGATATAAGCCTGTTGAACATGTCCGAAGTGATGCCCTCTTTCCTGGGCCTGGTCAATAGTCACGGCGAAATATAAAAATTCCACCTGGCCATCGATCTTCGTCAGATCAATCTGAATAACTTCGTCATCGCCTTCACCCTCGCCAGCACGGCTGTCGCCGGGATAGAAAACCGAACCGTCCGGACTGGATGGATTATTGTAGAAAATGAAAAACTCATCCGCGACAAGTTTGCCATTGGCGCCCATCATGAACAGGGACAGGTCCAGATCAACGGCATGACCATTGATTTTGGCGGGATCCCAGCCCAGTCCCGCCACGATTTTTTGTGGTGCACCTACTTCTTGCAGCGAAACCGGTACTTTTTTTTGTAATTGTATAGCCATTTGATTTGTGTTTATGTCTTTTTGGGATGGGGTGGAAGCGGCGGAATTGCCGTCTTCGGCCGTTCGGTGGCTGCCGGTCTGGCTTCCGGAAGCGGGGGCTTGGCCGGAGATGTGACTGGTGCTCGATAAACAGGCAACGGCGGTTTAGCCGCTATCGCAGGTAGATCTTGTTTTTTTGGCGGCAAAGGGGGCGGAAGTTTGGGGGATTGCTTTTCCACCTGACTAATGACCGGCAGTATCGGCGGTATTTCTGAAATGTTTGATATTGTATTGAATATCAACTGGATAGAATCATCTGCATGAATAGGCTCTACATTCCGCACCATGGGAAATTGTTTCAATAAGCGTTCGGAGAAGTACGATGTTTTGATCTGTTCACTGCACAAAAGAATAACCAGCTCAACGGGTTTGATACTATAGTTCTGTAGTAATTCACCGATTGAGGTAGACATCACCAGGTCGTCCTGGTAATATCTTGATCGCTCTTCGACAGTTTTCAAGTTGACCCTAAACCAGAACTTGGTGCCACTCGTTAATTCGGCCTCACCCGTGGCTATCATACGTGGAACAGCCAAAAGCACAGCGCAATAGGGTAATAAAGCACTGATTTCCAGATTTTTATCCAGATTGAGGTAAGGATTTTGTTCATTAATATAATTTAGGATCATTTCGGCCAGAATCCGAATTCTGGGATCCGAGCCCTGGTCCGCTAGGGCAAGTGTGCTGACAGGGCTTTCGGAGTCCTTGGGATAAAGATCCAGATAAAGGGTATTATCCAATCCGGTGAGCATCAGTGCTGCCTGATCGGTCCGGATGAACCTGATCGCCCGCAGATGTTCAAGCAACCTGTCATTGTAGCTAACCACGGATACCCGGCGGTATCCCGCATCTATGAACAATTGTTCGACCAGGTTACGTTCGGGCTCAGACAGATCGGGCTCAAAAATGAATTTGATCGGAAAAGTCGGCCTGTAAGACTCGATTGAATCGCTTTTGTACAATACCGTGTTCAGGAAATGTGACAGGTATTGTTCAATGCCATAATAGAGTAATTGCTTAACTCGTCTCGGGCTATTTTGTAGGATAAAATGCCGGCTTGGGTCTTTAATGATCTCAAAATAATGACCGAAAGCATTAGGGTCGTGGTTATGAAATCTCTCCCTGGCATACAGGCCGAAGTTAAATTGGTTGTTGTCCACGTAAAAATAAAGCGGCACCTCATGACTTCCCTTGAGCGCCAGCGGACTATAGCGCCTCCCTTCGGTTTGATACCAGAACGTGACTGAACGCCGGGAAATTTTCACCACTACGCAAAATTCCATCACTATTGCGTTTTAATACCCCTTAAGAGGTGCTTTTCAAAAAACTTCATGCCTTCCAGAATAATAATGGGCGCGACGTAATCAAATGTTTTCTGCTCATTTCTTTTTCTTCGCTGGGCTTCGATAAACTCCGGGATCGCTTTGATATAGTTTTCAATATTCATGTCCTGGAATCCAGTCATAAAATCAGCAGGTGTCATTTTCAGGCCGAACATGGATGAGGCGACTTTGTAAAATAGATCCGCAAAATCCATAAAACGGGGGCATGGCGCTTTGCCTGGCTCGACCAGGTAGAGAAAATGGGAGCCGATGTGCTCAACCATCTCAGGTATAATGGAATTGGTCGATTCCAGATACTCCACCTGGCCACCGGGCTTGACAATACAGAAATTGTCCTCGCCCAGGATTTCAATAGCCTGCTTATTTTTTGGCACCAAAATACGGGTTTGGTCAGTCGGAATAGCCAGTCCCTTGGAAACCTCATATTTTACATCCGAATTATCTTGCCCGCGCTTTGAATTGATATCAATGATCTGCAGGGGATTGGTTGCTATTGGGCTGATGGTTTTCCTGGCTACGGCTTCACCGCCGATCCCGCGTAAAAACATTTGCGTGTAATACTCGTTTGCCGCTTTGGCATCCACGGCGCTAAACCAATCGAAGATGCGGGCACCTTTTCCGGCGAACGCAATCCTGATCCTCGGTGGCGTTTTTTTGACCAGTTCGCTGGCGTCTTCCGAACGGATGATTTCTGTCCTGAGCTTATGGACCAACTGGCCTGCATAGAACATGATCAGCCCGGTAATATACAGATTGACACTCATCATTTCCTTGCATTCTGCCGCGATCAGCAGGTAAAAGGATTCAAAATCAGTGGCCTCCAAACGGTCGACGACCTGTTCAAAATAATAAGGCGCCGTATTAGCCGAAAACCTATCATCGCCTCTATTGAGCCCCTGAATATAAATATGCTTTTTTTCACACATCCGGAGCAGTACCCGTTTGAAATTGGGGGAGAATTTGGTCGCCTGTGCCAGGCGTTCGGCTGCAAACCGGATCGAATTTTGTTTGATCATCGCCTTCCCCTTGCCGAGATCGGATAAAACCGTGATGTCTGTTGTACTGCCACCAATGTCGAAACACAACAAGAGTTCTCCTTGGCTAACCGCATAGCCATCGTTCGGCCTAACCATATAATTAGCCACTGCACAAGCTTCGGAAAGCGACTCGTTATTCTTCAGATCTTCAAAATCAAAACGAATTGGACCGTTATCTGCCGGGATATCGACGTCATCTGTTTTGGCACTGGCAGGCAGATCCCATCTGGGGGGCCTTTCCGGTGCTGCCGGTGTTGACCAGGTATCGGTTGCCTGGCAGGCACCCCAGGAGAAGGCATCGGTAGCTTTTGTTTGTCCCCACTCTTCATTTGATGCATCTGGCGTGGCCCAGGTACTCCCTTCGGTATTCCCGATATCTGACAAATCAGAAGGGCGGAAAGTTTTCAGTTTGACAGAACTGTTCAGCGGATTAATGGCGATCAACGAATCCCAGATCGCACGGTACTCATTGAGCATATCTTTGCCCATGGATGAAGGATAAGACCATTTCAAAGTATGTGGCTCATGGTTTTCCAGAAAGAGCTGGGCATATACATGTAATAAAAGCGAGCCCAGATAAGCCGTCTTATAACTTTTGTCAAGCGCCTGGGTAGACCATTTCATATTATAAACCAGTTCTGCGCTACCCACCCGGTTATAGCTCAGCAAATACCGGTTGTCCTGCGCGGAATCAATGGGCAAATTCTTCTCGAAACAAGGGAAACCGCCCTTGACCGGCTGCGATAACAGGGAGTCCTGTTGCATGCCCGAATCATTGACCACCCGCCTGGTATCATGGAGGGTCAAAACGGATTTGATGGAATTGGTCGGGATCTCGTCGTTTTGAAAGAAAAAGATCTCATCCTCTACAGCGGGCCGCTCATTATTATTCTTATCGTCATTGCCCAGCAAGGATACCCTTTTGTTGGTCAGTTTCAGTTGGTCGCAAACTTTACCGGCGCTTTCAGACCAATACGCAACCGAAGTATTCGTACTTCCGAAGTCGACGCCTAAAAAAGCAGGGGATAAATTTCTAACGGAACTGAGCATATTCATTGGCAAAGTCTTGCTGCCGGCCATTCCCGTATAACGAATTATGCCAAAACCGCAATCGACACCGGCATGTGAGAATTTAACACCTTTAAAGGGTTGATTGCTTTCGTAGATCTCATACTTATATTTATTATCAGCCACGGCGTTGTTAGACGAGATGTGCAGCTTGGCTGACACACCGGCGTATTTGTCTAATTGCGCCGGCCGACCCTTGCTCGCCAGATATAACGGATTCCCCTGGTCATCCAGCGCAATTCTAAAGAAATCATCATTGACGTTGCCGATGAAAGGCGTCGCTTGAAACTGGGCATCGTTGTGCGGAATCTCCGAATACAAATAATACCTTGTCCACTGTTTGGATACGAAATTAGGCCACATCAGGATATCACGTCCCATAATGGTATCCCGGGTGACCGGATACACCACTTGTTTAGTAATTTCGTTGCCACTGTCCGTGATCAGCTTCAATTGTACGATTAGTTTTTCACCATCTTGCGAATTGGGGTCATAGATCGCCGTGATCCTTGATCGGACATTCGCCGTGTCTGCCAATCCGGTCAAGGAGTCCAAATTAGCTCCGAAAACGTTCAAAGCCGGAGGCGTTAATGGGAGAGAGAAGTACGCATATTGGTTGGCTTGTCCTTTGATTTCAGCAGTGAGCAGCAGAATCGGCTTATCATTCATGTAATTTTTGGTCTTCATTCCTGCTTCTGCAAAGTCGAATTGGAGAATTTCCGTCGTATCAGGCAAAAGCAAGTCTTTCGGATCAAAAGAAATGCTGGATTCTGAGGTAGCCTCGGTTGAAATAACGCCTTCCGAACCATACAAAATCGTAGAGTAGTTGAATAACCTGGCGAAAGGTTCCTGAAAAAGAGAACCGACTTCGGGTGGTGTTTGTTGCTCTAATCTGGCAAAATTTTTCTTTTGCTGGTAAACCGCCATTTCTTCCATCCAGGCCCGGATAGCCGAAGAAATATTACTGTAATCAGGCTGGAAGTTATGGCCGGTACCGCTGAACTGATTTCTGAATTTTTCTACATTTGCTAAAATATGATTAGCATAGCCATATAATTTAAATAGCTCCTCCGGTTTCAGGTCAGATTTCAACGGGTCAATAAATCTGCCGTTGTTAATATTCACAAAAGGCAGTTTTTCCTTAAGCTGATAAGATACCGAAGTAAACAAAAAACAATCAGGTGATGTGCCACCCACTACCTGACCCTGATAAGAAATGACATCAATGAACGGTCTTTTTTCTGCATTATTAGCCATAGATTGATCGCACCATAGAGGCGCGCGCTCAAATAGAGCGTTACCAAATGCGCCTTTAGGCTCGTAAATATTTTCAGTTTCGCTCATCGGCTTTCCATCGGAGTAAACCAGGTGAATACGCTGAATATTCAGATCTTTATAATTGAGCGCAAGGCAGCTAATGAAACCTTTCCATTCGCTAATGAGCGATTTGTAAAATAACAACAAGCCTGAAACCTCCGCGTCCTGATCCTGCACATTGTTCAAGGCATTATCAAATAGCGCGGCACGTGCGAAAACAGTAGGCATTCCTGAAACCACCGTGCCGATATTAACAGATGTATTTCCCTGCTGATCAACCGCGATCTCCGGAATAACAATGTTTTTGGTAAAAACCTCAAGTTGCGGAATCTTATCCCAGGCAAATTCGACTCCCTGGGGCTCCGTAGCCGGTTTGACTTTAATAACGAGCGCTTTAATTTTATTGACCATGATCGGTAGTTCTTTAATGGAGGTTGAAGCCTTGTGAAATGGAAATGGCGTTATACAGGTGTGCCAGAAATTTCTCTTTGGTCGTATTGACCTGCTGCAATTCCTGGGGTCCGGATTCGATCAGTTTGGTCACAAAGGTGTCGTATCTGCTGCTGAACAGCCCTTTAGGCCAATGATACTTGTCGTCCGAAAAAATGGTACCCACATCGAGTTTGCTCAATTCTGCCTGGTTGTCTGGAAAAGCCTTGCTATGGAAGATGAAATTTCCGGGTGAGATGGAATTTCGAATCTGATATAGCCAGCCCGGGGCGAACTTGCCCCGGTCATAGTTATACGCGAAGAGCCGGAAATAATCGTTGATGTCAATACAATCCGTATCATGGATACTATCGTACTGATCAATCTTTTGTTTTTTTAACAAATTAATGAATGCTTTGATTCCAAAGTCCCCGCGGGCGCCTCCATTGGCGGTAAGTGAAATGTGAGCTAAGGAAAAGAAAGCACCTAATTTATTAGCAAATATTTCACCAGCGCGATCCGTATTGCCGACAAAATCATCAGCAGTAAAACTGAACGAGTTGTTGTTGAAAGTAGCGGCTTTATAAAGGTATTCAGCTTTGGAGCTGTCAAGACCGGTAGCTCGCGTAAAAAAATCATAGGCAGCACAAGCTGACAGGAGTTCGGTAATATGGCAGGGATTTTTCTGCTCGGCTCCGCCGGTAATGGTTTTACCTGATTCCTGTCCTTCTTCCGTTTTTTTACTTTCAACCGGCCATCCAATGTGATAAAGCAGTTTATAAGACTTTTGTACGGTCGGGTCGCTTTGATAAAACTGCAATGCTGCCTGGCTGTTCAATGGAAAAAACGAAGCGTCCGCAATAATGCTATCCGCTTTGCTCGACCGCTGTTTTTCATCAGGTTTTTTGAAAGTGAAATATTCGGTTAGTAAAGTCGCACCGAATTTGGTCTTGTTCAGATCTATGCTGGAGGCACCTGCTGAGCGAATTTGTACGAAATCTTTAAGGGCATTAGGAATGACCGGAATTGCTGACGCGCCGGTACCGCCAAAAACTGAACCGAAGACAAATACACGACCTTTTTCGCCGGCTTGTTCCAGCTTGGCAATGAACTCGCCCAGTTCTCGTTCCTGTGGCAACACTTGAATTCCCTTGGCGATATTTCTGGCTGCTTCCGTGATCCCATGATACATCAGTAAAGAACCCAAATGCGTTTGTGCGCGATATCCATGTGCTAAATTGAATTCTTGCACGGATTGGTTGTCCAGAAAAAGATCAGACAATAATTGATTGTCCCGTTGCTGCTCTGCCGTTCCGGTAGCCAGCTTGGCCAGATTCTTATAAGTTTCCCTGCCTTTTCCGGAATAATCGGTAAAAAACCGATAGAGGTTAAGTTTAGTCGAGAAAAAGGTACCGGTATTTGGCGTACCGCCTTCGCTGGTATCGGACGATTTGACGCGGTTATATAAGCGGATAAGTTCTTCTGATCTTCCTTTATTTCCATTAGTCTGGTCGGTATCCAATGTCAAAATTTCAATCTCCTGACTATCAAACATACCGATCGCACAAAGGTGGACGAAAGACTCCAAGCACCGCATCCCGGTGCCGCCTACAGCTATTACAAATAACTTATTCATCATTTAAATGGGTTAAAACCAATGGCTGATTTTGCCATTTTTAAAAATCTTACTTAAGACGAAGCCGAGTACGATATACAGCACAAAACCAATCAGGGTTCCCATACTCAAAGCATGGACATATCTTTTGACGATCATGATATTGGCGGTTGGTTTAAAAATATAATAGCCCAATAAGAAAGTGATCGCCGGATTAAGTGCGGCGATTGTCCAAAACCAGGCACGTCTACGTCCAGGATCTTTTGGACGACTTCCGGTTTCAAAATTGATCGCTGTCGATATCAGCGTCGCGAGCAGCAGGAGAACCAGGGCAATGATTCCCGAAATAACATAAGCTGTAGTAGATTCCATGAGTTCAGTTTGATTAAGGTTCAGTAGTTTTAATATAGTAGGAGTAGATGTTCTTGTTTACTGGTTTGAGTTCATCTAGTGTATTCCGGACAGATTCATAAAGACCAACATTGCGTATACCGTTTTTATTCATCCATTTGAGTTTTTCAAGTACCGGATTGCCGTTATTCACCGATGTTCGGCGAATATTCAGTTCGATTTTGATCAGGCCACCAGGATGGGGAATTTGATCAGGCCCGAATTGCGGTGAGAAAGCAACCCCGATTTCTGTTTTCCTGCTATCCTGGCGAAAGGTATTCGCAAAAAGTGTGTTATTGAGTGTGAAGGCATCGTTTAAGACCTGAAGCGCTAAGGGTTGGTATTGATATTCGGGTTTGACGGAGCTATCCGAATTATAACAAAATAGCGCAATTGGGTCCTGATCATTGGCTGAGATCTGATCTTCACCATCGCTGCCTTTGGTCATTATCGGTTTGTGTTTTTTAACTTCGGTTGATCTTGCAAAACGCTCAAAATCCGCCGTAACATCATAGGCCTTGATTTCAAATTCGCTATTCACATAGCTGTCTGTGTTGCTTAAATCCAAGTATAATTTTCTCAGGATATCCTGGAATTGATGCTGTGTTGCGTACTCTTTTCGGAGGTCCGCAATCGTTGCCCAACTCACACCAAGCGGATAATATTCAAAAGTTTTGTGCTGATCAAGTCCATTAATATAGCCGGATTGCAGATCAAGCACATTGATACTGGCTTCATCTTTTCCACTTAGGTCGCGAAACAGGCCTCCCATTTTTGATTCCGGATAATCGGTACTGAGTACATAAGCATCCGTAGCCAGATCAAACTTTGGAAGCTGAGTGGATAATTTGGGACGTAATTTATCAATCGAACTATAACCTACCGGCTTGCCATAAGTGAAAATTGTAAAATAAATATGTTTATTTACCTTTCCTTCCTGATAGTCCGCTATAAAAAAAGTGATCGAATTTCCGGCCTTTAGCCACTTGGAAAAAGCGATCTTCAAATAGGCCGTAGAAGTGACTTCGGCATTACCCTGCCATTCTTCGAAATCGGTGATCAGCAGCGCATCATTAGCTGATGCAACGATTTTCTCCACCGCGGCTTGTATCGGCGCGCGGACATCCCGGTACTGATTCGCGTCGTTGATGATTTGCCCAAGGT
>Ga0116227_10008393_pt1 | contig 19519 bp, 18 predicted proteins | sample S1TSphgellanicum_FD_89693 | JGI IMG/M metagenome (GOLD analysis project Ga0116227, IMG submission 89693) | Host-associated microbial communities from peat moss isolated from Minnesota, USA - S1T2_Fb - Sphagnum magellanicum MG | ecosystem: Host-associated > Plants > Peat moss > Unclassified... | reverse complement strand
CCGGTCTATCGCGAGTCGCCGGAAACGGCGGCGGTGCTCACCCGCGTCGCGCCCTCGCACCTGCGCTTCGGTTCGTTCGAATATTTTCACTACACGGAGCAGCCCGACGCCGTGCGGATCCTCGCCGACTACGCGATCGAACGGCTCTATCCGCATCTGCTCGTGCACGCGGACGAAACGGTCCGCTACGCCGCCTTCTTGCAAGAGGTCGTGCAGCGGACCGCGCGTTTGATGGCGCAGTGGCAGTCCGTCGGATTCGCGCACGGCGTGATGAACACGGACAACATGTCGATCCTCGGGCTTACGCTCGACTACGGACCCTTCGGCTTCCTCGACGCCTACGATGCCGGGTTCATTTGCAACCACACCGACCAGGGCGGCCGCTACGCGTTCGATCGCCAGCCGACGATCGGACTTTGGAATTGCAGCGCGCTCGCTGCCGCCCTCGCTTCGCTCGTGTCCAAGGACGACGCGGCCGCCGCACTCGACTCGTATCAGGCCGCGTTCCGCGAGGCGTACCTGCCGCTGCTCGCCGCGAAGTTCGGCCTTTCCGAAGCGCGCGACGGCGATCCCGCGCTCTTCGCCGATTGTTATACCGCCTTACAAAATGGCCGCGTCGACCACACGAACTTCTTTCGCGCGCTCTGCTCGCTCGAACGCGAGAGCACGCCGTCCGACGATCGCGTCGCCGAACTCTTCTCCAACCGCTCCGAATGGTACGACTGGCAGCGCGCCTACCGCGCGCGTCTCGAGAACGAGCCAATTCCCGATAGCGTTCGGCGCTCGGCGATGAAGCGCGCTAATCCGAAATACATTCTGCGCAACTATCTGGCCCAAGAAGCGATCGCCGCCGCCGAGAAACGCGACTACACGGAAATCGCACGCCTGCACGACGTCTTGCGCCGCCCGTTCGACGAACAGCCCGAGAACGAACGGTACGCGCAACTCCCGCCGGACTGGGCCGCCGGCATCGAGGTCAGCTGCTCGTCGTAGCCGTCATCCCGCGGCGCACCGTAAGATAGAGCGCGAATCCGAGCGCGATGGCGACGCCCGCGCGCAGAACGTTCAAGAACGGCGTCGCGACGAATGCGTTGTTGATTTCGAAGCCGGCGTAGGGCAACGTGATCAGGAACAGCGCCAGCGCCCCGGAAGCGGAAGCGAACGGCACGCCCCAGGCGAGGTAGTTCGAGAGCGGGTATTGGGCGAGAGCGACGCCGCACCACGCCCCTCCCGCCGGTAAACGTTTTCCCCAAAGGCCCGTGATCACGAACGCAACGGCCAGCACGGCACAGATGACGTGAAGGACCTGGACCGCCGGCGGAAGCGGCTGCCAATATGCCCGCGATACCGTTCGAACCGCCCGCAGATAATCGGGACCGGCAAGCAACGCCAAGGCCGCCGAGCCCGCTACGGCCGCCGCCGCGCAGATCCAGCGCGTTCGAGCAGAATCGAATCGCGCAAACGCGCAGAGGCCGAGCATCGCGAGCGGAAACTTCATTCCCCCGGCTGCGACGACGGCGACGACCGCTGCGGGTGCCCATAGAAAGCAGGCCGCGAGCGCGAGCGCGCTCGGGAGCAGATCGTTATGGCCTTGCGCGACATACGTCTCGATGATGAACGGGTTGAGCGCGAGCATCGCAATCGTCGCGAGCCGCAGGCCCCGCCTACGCAAGAGGGCGATCGTTCCGAGAAACGCGGCGGCCTCGAGTAATTGAAAGCCGAGCATCGCGCCGCGCAACGTGTGAAACGGAACGACGATGAGGTGCGCCAACGTCGCCCACACCGGGCCGTAGGGCGAGGGCAGGAGCGGAAACCCCCAAAGCCCATTGATCGCGCCGAATTCGCCGCTGAAGCGGACGCGTTCGGGAGCGTACGGATGAGCGATTAGCGCCGAGCCGACGTACGCCAGAATATCGCCACCCGTGTTGAGGAAGCACAAGCCGCCGGCGAGCATCGCGGCGGCGCCCGCCATGACGAGCGCGAGATCACGCCGGCGCTCGGGCCCAGATGCGAGCGAGACGTACAGTAGCGCGAGCGCGCCGGTTTGCAAGATGGAGACGATGCCGAAGAGTTCGGCAAGCTCGCTCGGGGAAAAACGCGGCAGCGGGTCGTACGCGCCGGGCTGTTGCTCTTCGAGCAGAAGGAGCTGTAGCCCGAGCAGGATTGCCAAAACGCCGACGTAGCCGCAGGACCAGAAATACCCCGCCGGTACGAGTCGTCGTGCCCGGCCGGCACTCGAGCGCAACGACGCGGGGGCGATCGTCGCGCACATCATGGCCAACAGGTATGCGAAACCCATGACGCTTCATTACCGATACGCCGGAGATCGCTAGGCATTCAGCCGACCGGTCTCCGCCGCGTCGCCTGAGGCCGAAAAAGACTCTAGGGCTCGGCCTCGGCCCGCTCGGTGACTCCGACGAATATCCGGCCGGCGTCGACCCGAACGGGGAAACACAAAAGCTTCTTACCAAGCGGGTTGATGCTCTTACCGGACGTCGCTTCGAACTTCCATAAATGAACGCCGCAGGTCAAGACCCCGTCCTCGAGGTGTCCATCGCTCAGCGGCGTTCCCTTATGCGGACAGGCATCGTTAAACGCAGCGACCGTGCCGTCGAGGCGCAGGAGCAAGATTTTGCGCCCCTCCGCATCGACGGCGACCTTTTCACCATCCCACAGCGCATCGTCCTCGTAGACGTCGATCCATCGTAGCGGCACGCTGGTGATGTCAATCAAATACGTTCTCCGCAACGGCCGTGCGCGCAGCTAGCGCGGCCGTGGCCACGTCGGGGGCTCCGAGAGACGATTGCGCGGCGAGAAGACGTGCGAATCCGGCGGCAATCTCGTCGGCATACGGTCCCCAGCGCTCGAACCACTCGCGTAGGACGACGCGGTTACTCGACCGTGCGCCGAGCGCGAATCGAGCGAGGGCGATGCTCCAATCGCGGCAGCGTTCGGCGTCGGCGCGCAGGTTCGAGAGCAGGAGCCACGTCAACTCATCGCCATTGGCCCGCGCGAGTTCCGCCAGGCTGACGTAGAGGAAGGCATCGAAAACCGGCCGGATGACGAGATTCACCGCGCAGAAGCTGTGGGCCCAGTCGTAGACGACCAGCGCATGTTCGAGCGCGCGACGCAGCGGCTGCCAATCGGGATCGCTCTCCCAAATCGCGCGTTCGGCCACCCCGAATCCGCTTTGAGGAAACGTGTTCGAAAGTTCGCGCGTTCGGTACGCGACGAGGGAGACGGCCCGCAGCATATCGGCGGCCGAAAACGCCGAGGCGTTCGTGATATAGGAGGACGGCGCGATTTGCCCGACATAGGCCGCGCTCATCTGCAGCGCATGGAACGGATAGCGCAGCGGGGTGAAGACGTGGCCTAAGAGGGCGACCCAGCCGGGCTCGAGCGCCTTGTCGTGAGCGACGTCGCTATATTTGTCGAGCAAACTGCCCACGACGGTTTCCGCTTCGTCTTGCAACGCAACGTACTTGCGGTAGATCATCTGATGCGGATCGCGAAAGCCGTTCCAATCGTCCGCCTGCAGCGGCGAGTCGTCGCGATGCGTTGTGAGCCAACGGTTGGCCGCCGACGACGGCGCCTCTTCCAGAGGTGCGGCGCGGCCGGGCCGCATGCTGTAGTGCAGGTTATGCGTCACGACTTCGTATTCGCTCGGCACCCGGCGAATCGGGCCGAAGTCAGACCAGGTCCGGAGCTTCTTTACTTCCATGAACCCTACGCTTTCCGTTCGACTTTGCGGCTCCAACTGATCTCTTCGGCAGTCGCCGCGATCCGTCCGGAGAACGACGACATCAGCGCTTCGAGTTCGACCAGCCGATAGTCGCGGCCCAGATTTCGCGCGATACTCGCACGGGTGACGCGCAGCGGCGGCGGCCCCGAAACGCGCACGTACGCACCCCGATCGGTGACGGTGATCTCGCTACGGTTATCTTCTTCGATGGCACGGACGATGGCATCGATGTCGTCGCTCATGCGCAAAATGGGTCCCACGGAATCACTCATCTCACGCTACTCCGCATAGCTCACGAACACTTCGGAAAGCGGAACGATCCCCGCTTCCGCCACCGTCCGCGAGCCGGCGACGGGCACGCCCTCGAAGCGCAGGACGTAGGGCTTGTCCCGAACCGCAACGCGGCTGCCGACGACGAGTGCGGCGACCTTTGCCGCGGCCGCATCGATCGTATCGTCGCTCATCACGACCACGAGATGCGTGATGAAGTCGCCCGCGAAGAGTGCGTTGACCGGGACCGGCGCAGGCTCGGCAACGACGCTCATACCGTTGCCAACGCAAGCTCGGGCCGCGGCGCGGTTGCGTAATCGGCGGCCCAGCGCAGGCCGTGCGCGTCGTCGCCGGCCGTCTCGGGCGTAATTCCCATCCAGGCCAAGAGCCCCGGAACGTCGGGCGGCTGAATCTGCCCGCCCAGCATCCGTTCGACGACCGTCTGGTGACCGGCGAGGCGCTCGCGGTCGCGGTACCAAATCTGCCGGCACGGGTCTGAGCAGAAATAGTACGGGTATCCGTCGTGAACCAGCTTGTAGCTCTGCACCGGATACGCCGCGCAATTCGGTGCGGTCGCCGAACCGATCGGCAGCTGACACAGATTGCAGAGCCAGGGCAGCGTCTGGGGTAAGGTCGCCCCGACGTTCCCGGCGTTGATGTTCGCGATGATCTGATCCCAGATCGCGCCGAATTGGCGATCGAAGTCGGGATACTTTTCGTTGAGCCAGGCGCGCTCGTCTTTGGACATTCCGCCGTTCGGCTTCCACCAGACCGTCGGCCGGTAAAACCAAACGCCGAGATGCAACGCATGATGCGCCGTGTCGAGCGAGGCCATGAATTCGTCCCAGTACCAGGGCTTCTTGAGTCCGTAATCATCGAGGCTGGAGACGAACTGGTCGACGATCCACTCCTGCATGAACTCTTTGTACGACTGCTCGCGCGATGCCAGCGGCGTGTAGTAATCCATGCTCGGCCCGGTCAAGATCGCAAAGAGGCGCGCGGATTGCCAGAACGTCTTGTCGATCAACCACTGCGCGCGCTCTGGGTCGTGCTCCATGAGGAGTTCGAGCGTCGGTCCGCCTTGCTGCGCGTGCCGCGCCTCGTCGGTTTGAATCGACGAGATCATGTTGGCGAAATTGATATCGCCCGAACCGAGCGCATCCGACGCAAGCGCGACGAATTGCAAATTCGTGAAGCCGGTCTCGAACGTGAACGGCAATTGGATCGCAACGTCGACGGCGCTCGGCGAAGCCATGAAACCGTCGAAAAGCGCGCGGCCGGCGATCGCCGCCCACTCGTTCGTGTGATAGGCTTTGTGCGCCCAATCGTACTGGGGATCTTTGGCCAAGAATTCGTGGGCGAAAAACAAATTGAGTTGCGCGTGGCGCATCTCGTCGAGCGCGCCGAGCACGGCCATGTTACGCCAGCCGCCGGTCAATCCGAAACGCGACATCTTGAGTTCGACGGGTACCGCTAGGTACTCGATGAGCGTCGTCGCGCCGTGATGCGCCTTAGCCGACGACTTCCACCCTTCATCGAGCGAATCGAAGACCGACGACCGCTGCAGCGCAGCTTTGACGGAGTAGGCGGCGTCCTCTTTTTCCCGCTGCACGGAGACGTACTCTTCGTACGAGATGCGGTAGTCTTCGCGCCAGCCATGCCACTTCTCTCGCGGCACCTTGCCGGCGCCGGAAAGAGCCTCGGGAAAAAGCTCGGCATCGGTGACGTACGCCGGCGTCCAATCGGTGTCGCGGGTGATATCGTGCCACGCCTCACGCGATAATCTCATATACGAAACTCCAAAACAGGAAGCAGGTTAGGCCATGACAAGGACCGGCTTGACCGTCGCTCCGGAAAGCGATTCTTCGGCGGCAACGTTGACGTCGCCCAACGAATAGGTCTTAACGAGTCGCGAAAGCGGAAAGCGGTCTTGGCGGATCAGCTCGACGAGCCGCGGGATGAAGACGTCGGGGACGCTGTCCCCTTCGATCACGCCCTTGATCGTTTTCCCGGGCAGCAGGATGTCGTTCATATCGAACGTCGCCTCGGTCCCGAGTGCGGCCGCGCCGATGAGGCCGCACGTTCCGAGCGGGCCGAGACAGTCGACGGCTTGACGAAAGACCTTCGGCGACGCCGTCGTCTCGAGGCTGAAGTCGACGCCGCCGCCCGTGGCGTCCTTGATTGTCGCGACGGCGTCCGTGCGCGTCGCGTCGATGACGTGCGTCGCGCCGAGTTCCTCAGCCAGTTTGAGCCGATTGGCCTTGATGTCGACGGCGACGATCGTGGTGCAACCGGCGACGCGCGCCGCCATCACGGCCGACAACCCCACGCCGCCCGCACCGAAGACGGCGATACTGGTTCCCGCATGCGGGTGCAGCGTGTTGAGGACGGCGCCCGCGCCGGTTTGAATGCCGCAGCCGAGCGGGCCGAGCAATTCGAGCGGTGCGTCGGAAGGGACTTTGACGACGTTGCGTTCGTACGCGACGGAGTACGTCGCCCAGGACGACTGACCGAAGAAGTGTCCGTGGATCGGCGTTTTTCCGTTGCGCAGCGCATTGCTGCCGTCGGGACGCGCGCCGCTGAAGTTGCGCGCGTACAACTCGGCGCAATAGGCGACCCGTCCGCTGCGACAGGTCGGACACGTACCGCACGAGACGAAGCTCATCACGACGTGATCGCCCGGCTGGACCTTGCGCACGTTGGAACCGACCCGTTCGACGATGCCCGAGCCTTCGTGACCGAAGACCGCGGGCAGCGGGACGTCGTACCATTGGTCGCGGCAGATGAGATCCGTGTGGCAGACGCCCGAAGCGACGACCCGCACGAGGACTTCATCGGGGCGCGGTTCGTCGAGCTCCAGCGTTTCGACCGTAAAGGGGAGCGACTTCGTTCGGCAGACCGCGGCTAAGATTTCCACGCAGGGCCTTTACTGCACCGCGAAGCGATGCGACGGGACACGATCACTCCTCAAAGTTGACACGACCAAGAGTCCGCGCGCTTCGTCAGGACTGGCCGAGATTGCATACGCGCCTCGTCCGCCCAGGGCGAATCGCGCCTGGCCCGGCTAGCGTCCGGCCAGCAGCGCGCCCAGGGCCGGCACGATGTCGTGCGGAGCTTCGATGCACACCGCGCGGCCGTGGCCGGCGGCTGCGAGCGCGGGGCCCGCGCTGCCGCTGCCCGCCGTCGAGACGACGTGCAACGTCTCCAGCCCGCGTGCGGCGCGCAGGGGGTCGGCACCGCGGTTGGAGTCTCAGTCGCTCAGCAAGATCGCGATGCGATGCGTGCCGGCGGCGCGCGCCAGTTGCGCTCGCGCGGCGCACAAGCCCGCGCCAAGATTCGTCCAGCCGTAACTGCGCAGCGTGAGCAGGTCGTCGATCACGGACTCGATCGAGCGGTTGGAGCCGTGATCGCGCAGGATCAGCGCGCGGTCGCGAACGACCACCACGCTAAAATCGGTTCGCGCGCGGAGCGCGATCGCCGCCGCCGCAAGCGCCGCGGTCGCGATGCCCGCACCGCTCATCGAACCGCTCGTGTCGACGATCAGGCAGACCGAGGTTCGCGGCCGGCGCCAGACCTGCGCGAAAAGTTCCGGCGCAGCGGCGCTGCGGCCCGCGCGCGCCAAGTAGATCCCCTCGAGCGAACCGTCGAGATCGAGATCGCCGTCGGGACCGAGCGGTTCGCGCGCCAGACGCCCCCCGCCGTAGGTGCTGCCGGCCAAAGCCCGGGCATCGCGCAGAATGATGCGGGATGCGATGCGCCGCGCCGCGCGTTGCAACGGGGCGTCGGCGGCCTTGGCTAGGCGCGGCAGCATCGCGAAGGTTCGTTCCGGTCGCGCGGTCAGCGCGGCGCGAAACGCTTGCGCCTCCAAGGTGCCGGGTCGCGGCGAATACGCAATGAAGTCGGGATCCTGGGCAAGTTCCGCGCGGCTCCACAGGTTGCGGCGTTCGCGTTGCAGCTCGCGAGCGACCTCGCCGCCATGCACGATCGCCCGCCCGGAATCGGGAGCCGGCTCTTGATTCCGGGCTACGCTTTTCCCACGGGGCCGTCCCGCTGCGACGATGCCGTCCGGCCGGCCGCAAGCGGCACCGGAGACGGCATCCCGTTACGGCGACCGGCGGGCACGAAGATGCGCGCGAAGAGTTCGCGTAGGATATCTTCGGCAGTCCGATCGCTCAACTCATCGACGCGCACGCGCCCGCTAAGCGCCGAAAGTAACGCAGCACACAGCGCGCGTTCGTCGTCGACCTCAGCTTCGGCGAGCGCCGCATAGCTCGCGGCCAGCAACGCGAAATCGATCGCGCCGCGCACGGACGAGCCTTGCCGCAACTCGGCATGATCGCGCGTCGCGCGCACCGCCGCGACGATCGGTTCGACCAGCGTCGCCGGCAAGCCGGGCGCATGGCGGCGCACGATCTGCACTTCCTCTTCGGCGGATTGGTAACCCACGATCAACCGGCACATGCGATCGGCAAGCGCGGCCGCGATCCGGGCCGTGCCGACGGTATCGAACGGATTCATCGCCGAAACGAAGCGAAATCCGGGCGCGGCGGCGATGCGCCCGACACGCGAAACGGTCAGCTCGCCTTCGGACATGACGGTGACGAGCACGTTGAGCGTCTCTTCGGGGACGCGGTTGAGCTCCTCGATATAGAGCACGCCGCCCTCGCGCAACATCGACGCGAGCGGTCCATCGACGAACGACCCGGACGTATAGCCTTGGGCCAGGACGCGGCTCGGGTCGTGCCATCCGATCAGACGCGCCGGCGTCAGTTCGGCATTCCCCTCGACGAGCGCAAACGGCAGCCGCGCCTCGCGCACGATCGCCCGCAGCATCGTCGACTTGCCCGTTCCGGGCGGGCCCTCCAACACGACGTGGCGCGCCGCGCGCAACGCCGCCACGAGGCCGGTCAACTCGTCGCGGCGCCCGGTAACGGCGTCGAGAACGCGGCGCAAGAGTTCGCTATCGAATCGCTCCGCCGCGACGTCAGGAATCAATGAAAGAACGCGTCGAAGCCCGCGGCGTCGACCGGATCGAGCCAGAGTTCCTTAATTTTCCCGCCCTCGAAGCTGAGCACGAGTCGAACGCGGTCGCGGTACGTTTGCAGGTCGCGCCGCGCACCGATCGTCACGACCGCCGCAGCCGCCGAATCGTGCACGTCGTAGGATTGCAATTGCAAATCGAAGCCGTCCTGCGCCGCTTCCCGCTGCAGCCCGAAGAGCCGCGCAAAGCCGGCCGGTCCGCGATAATCTCCCGCGAGCCGGCCGCTGCCGGGCACGTGGACGACGCCTTCGCTCGCGACGAGCCGAGCCGCACGCGTCTCCGTAAGTTCTCCCGCCTCGAGTTCTCCGATGAACCGGCGTACCAGCATCCGATAGGGAGAGGGCATGTACATCAGCGATCGACCTCGGCGCTTTAGAGCAAGGGAGTGCGCAACGTGAGCGCAACGACTGCGTCGGCCGGCACGGCTGCGCCGGCGAGCCGCGCGAACGGTATCCCGAACCGGCCGCGACGCACGTAGGCGGCAAACAGCGTTAACGCCGCGACGCTCAAGGGATCGTGCAATTTCGCCGCCATCATCAGCACCATGATGCTCCAGCAGGAGCGGAGATTTTCGATGCCCGCGTAAAATCCGGTGCGAAGACCGATCGCGCCGAGCGGCGCCGGATCTGGCGGTGATGCCGCCCGCCGGCTCATAAAGCGCGCGGACGAAAAGAGTGCGACGGCAGCGAGACCCAGCAAAGCGGCGCCGGAGACATCGCCGATACCCGGACGTGCGCCGGCCGCGTCGAGCGCGCTCTGCGCGATCCCGCCGGCGACGAAGATGACGAAACCGAAAATCTCCCACACGGCGAAAAAACCCGCCAAAAAGAGCACCAGTGCCGCAGGATTCGACGCGCGACGCGTCCGCTGCATGTCGATCGCGACACCTGGCAGCATCATCGCGCCGACCATGACGGGCCAACGAAGGAGACATTCGGCGAGACCCGCGAGCGGCGCGCCTTTGACGCCGCAGAGATGGCCGAGCACAACGGACGCCCCGCCGGCGGACGCGCCGCCCGCGAACGCTTCGCCGAGGAGCACGACCCAGGCGGCCGCCGCCATCAGGGCGACCGCCCGAACCTGCCCCATGTTCAGCCCGCGCGACGAACGAGTAGCGTGTGCGTCCCGATCGTGAGGTCGACGGTCAAATCGCCCGCGTCGCTGACCGTTTCGCCTCGGCTCTTCCCGTCGACGATCGTTTGATAGCGCGCGCCCGGCACGAGATTCGTCACCGTGACCGTCGTGGCGCTTCCGGCTCGCGCCGCGTCGGTCGAGGTGAACGCGGCGTAGAGCGAATCGTTTTCGGCGAACGCTTGCCGAACGAGCAATGCCGGATAGTCGACGCCGGTAAGCGTCGGCTGGTAGAACTTCGCGGTATTGGGCTCGCGGAAGAGCTTGCGCCATTGGCCCGGCTGCGTGATCGTGTAGGCCGGCATCAGCCAATCGTTGAGCTGCCCGCGCGGCCATTCTTCGTTCAACCCGAGATGAAAATAGAAGGCCCCGCTATTCGCATCCCACGTGGGCTGATAATTATTTTGAATCCACAGGTTGAACGCCTCGAAACCTTCGTTGTCGCCGATTTCCTTGGCCGCCGACGCGGCGCAAATCGTCGCATACTGATAGTCGCCGTCGAGTCCGGGAAGACCGATGCTGTAAGCGCTGCCGTCGGGCTGCGGCGTGAAGAAGCGCCGTTTCGCGCCTTCGTAGAGCCGCTCGAAGAGTTGCGGATCGAGCGGCAGACCGTTCCAGACATTGGCCCACCAGTTGTAAGCGAACTGATGCTCCTCGTTCTTCATATTGAACGGCAGCGTGGGATCCCAATACAGGCTCAGCCAGTCGATCGGACCGGTCCCCGTGCCGTTGCCCATGAAGTTCTCGCGCTGATACCGCTTGTAGCCCTCGTACGCGCTCGTCAGGTCGGTGCCGTGCATGATGTCGAAGAGACGCATGCCCAGGCCCGTGAGGTTGTTGCACCACGGGTAGACCTTCATGACCTCGCAGCCGAGCCCCGAGATATTGGTGCGCAGCTGGTTGGCGATGAGCTCGTTGAGGCTACGGTGGTCGTAGGTGAACGTCTTGTCCTCACTATAGCGAACCGTGAACGGCGCGTCGTATTTCGCGTCGCCCGACACGTAGTTATAGAAGCCCAAGACGAGATTGAGATAGCCCTTGTACATCAGGTTGCACGAGCCGTTGCCGCGGACGGGATCGGGATCGTACTCGAAGGGCTCGATGCCGTTTCCCGCCCAGCCCGGGATGTCGTACTTGCCCATGTAGCCGGGCGGAAAAAGCACGGCAGCCTCCGCCGGATAGTTCGCCCGGTTCGGATCGGGGCCGGAGTTCTCGATCCAGTCCCACATCGCCCAATACTCGAGGAAACGATCGGCCATGTATCCGAGGATCTTGCTGTAGCGCTCGCGCCAGGCCGGCGTGTTCTCCGCCATCAGCCCGAGCGCCCAGGTCGCATACGAGAGATCGTAGCGGTGGTAGACGCCGATCGGCGCGCCGGTATAGTTATCCCATGACGGGTGAATCGCGTCGTCCTTGAACCAGGTCGAGTTGAAGCCCGTCTTCGCGTCGAGATACGCGAGCCAGCCTAGCGCCTCATCCGTCAAGAGCGGTTTGCCCGGGAAGATCTGGCTCGACGCGGTGACGGGCGACGCGAATCCCGGGGCGCTTTCAACAGGGCTTTTCGGCAAGAGCAGAGTGGTCACGGTCATCCTCCCCAGACGTTTGCGAGGTTCTCGTAGTGTGGTCTGGAGCGTAAAGCTGCCGCAATTGCCCCCAAGGGGGAAAAGAGCGGCCGGATTCGTCCGCGGCGGACCAAGGCGCCGCGCAAGCCCCGCCTAATGCGTCGGGCGTGGAGAACGTTCAAATCGATCCGGTTTGCGGCATGAAGGTCGATCCGGCCGTGTCGGGGTTTGCGAGCACGCACGGCGGGCAAACGATCTGGTTCTGCTGCGCCGGCTGCAAAAAGGCATTTGACCGGAAACCAGGCCTATACGGCCCGCTTGCGGCGACCCATCTCGGGTCGGACCGAGCATAACGGATCGAGCGTCAGCGCTCGGCTATCTCGAGAGAGACCCCGCGAGAGACCGACAGCGCGCCGCGCTTGCGGCGTTCGGCGGGGACCGCCCCCGCTGCGGCCGGGGAAGCGGACGGCGGCGTGAGCACTTGCAGCGTTTGCCAGATTTTGGTGGCAAACTGAAGTTCGAAACGTATTTCGCCGCTCTGGAGATCGTGACCGACGAGTTCGCGGATCCGCTGCAAGCGATATTTGAAGGTGCTGCGGTGGATGTGCAGCGCTTCGGCGGTGAGGTCGTAATTGCAGCCGCACTCGAGATATCGCGCGAGGGTCTTAACCATATCGGCGTTTCGCTTGCGGTCGTAATCGATGAGCGGACCGAGCATCTCGTTCATGAAACGCTCGACTTCGTCCAGATCGCTCACCGTCGATAAGATGCGGTAGACGCCGAGCTTTTCGAAGTGGACGACCGCGGCGATATTCTCGCGCGGCATCGTCTTGCGCAACGAAGCGACGAACCGCGCTTCGCGGAACGAGCGTGCGAAATCTGCCGGCCGTTCGTAGCGCGAGCCGATCGCGAGCAGCGGTTTCTTTCCGCCGGATTCTTCGGTCAACCGCAGGGCGAAGTCATCCCAGTTCGTCTCGGTATGGGCCAAGACGATGACGCCGTCGGAGCGGCCGACGACGAGCGATCCGATGTCGAGCCGCTTGAGGTGCAGGTTCACGAGGCGGAACGCGGCGTCGTCGAGGTGGGCTCGATCGTCGAAGCTTACGATCACCGCGCGATGCGGGCGCAGCAAATCGTAACCGAGCGCATGCGCTTGGTTCTGCGTTGCCTGCTCGTCATCGCCGGAGAGCAGCGCTTCGGCCAGATCGCGGCGCATGCGAAGCTCCGCCTCCATCGCGCTCTGCAGCCGAGCGAGTTCGATGCTGAGGACCGTCGCACCGTACTCGAGTGCGACGAGATCGTTTTCGTGCGGGAGCGTTGCGGGAGCTTCGAGCGCGATCACGCCGACGACGTCGGCGCGCGGCTCGGCGAGCACGTACCACCGGCCCGCTTCGTAAACGGGGCGCCGTTCGTTGCGCAGCCGCGCGATCAGCGCGCGCGCTGCCCGGCGCTGACCGGTCGACCAACACGATTGCGCGCGCTCGGCCAGGGGTTTGCCGGCGGATGCTCGCAAGTTGCCGTAGCGATCCTCGATGCGAACGTGCCGCCCGGTCAACTCGAACAGCGCGCTTGCAATCCCGCTCTCACCTTGTTGGGCCGCGGCGACGTCGTTGAGGCGAGTGTGAATGCCGATCGCCCGTTCGAGCGACGACACCGACGATGCCAGCTGCAAGTTGAGCTCGCTCAGCCGCGCCGCGGAGACGCGCTCGGCTTCGAGCAACTCGGTACTCGAAACCGTGACGCCGCAGATCTGGGCGAGCGCGGAGATGCAGAAGCGCTCGTGGTCGGACGGTTCGCTCGGCGCGCTCACAACGAGAAACGGCTGATCCTCACGTCCGCTCGTGGCGAGCGGGTAGGCATAACTCCAGGCATGACCCGCGAGCGTCAGCGCCGCTCCGGCCGGACCGGCTTCGCTCAATTGTTCGGCGAGTTCGGTAGGCGCGCGCTCGAAATAGCTGCCGGTCCGGGTCGGATGAAACAGGCCTAACGGCCGGCATCGCGCGATCGCCGGGATCGCGGTCGTGGCCAAGTGGACGATCTGTTTTGGAGAGCGCGTGCGCACGAGAACGAGCGAGAGCACGAGCACCGCGTGCATCGAGAGGAGCTGTTCGTGCACGTTCGCTGCGGCAGCGTTAGCGCCGGCCGGCAGCTGAGGCGGTGAATCGATCATCGACCCTTTAGGCCGCGCTCGACGACCGCGACGAAACGTAGTACGGATTTGCGACGATCATGCCGTTGAGAAACACTTTGGGGTGCGTGCGCAGGACGTCGACGATCACCGAACCGTCGAACTCGGCCAAATCGTACAGACATAAAGCCATTTGCGGCAGCGGCCAGGCGAAGTCGTTGACCTGCGCCTCGTAGGCGACGACGACCTGCGGGTCGATCCGATTGCGAATCACCCAACTCATATCTCCGACGAGTCGCGTGAGCGCATAGCCGTCGTTCATGGCTGAGGTGACATGCCGGACGAGCCGCTCGATCATGATCTCTTTGCAGAACGCTCCGTTATCGAGGTAGGCCTCGTCGGCGTTTTGAAATTCGAGCTGCTTGGCGGGACCGGTTATGCTCCGCTCGTCGAGCGCGAGGCGCTCGAGCAAATCGCGCGATTGATCGACGAAGCAGACGCACTTGTCGCCGTGCTCGAGCCCCTCGCGCAAGAAACGCTCGAGCATATCGTCACGCACGTCCCGGCTGTCGTAGAGCGCGCAGACGTGGTTGGGTGGACCGGCCAAAGTCTCGACACTTTCGACGTTCAAGCGGGGTACCTCGATTCGGCGGGTCGGCATAATTGGATTCCTCGACTTAGCGGTAACGATAGAATTTTCTTTCCTGCTCCCACAATGGGAAGACGGAGGCGCGATGCGGGCGACGGCGCGCCGGCGCTTCAGGCCCGAACGGCGGCCATCGGTACCTCCGCCGGAACGGCAGCCGGGGACGCGAGCACGACTCGCCCGGTGATCTTCCCGTCGCGCAACTGGCCCAGCACCTCGGTCGCGCTCGATTGCGGGACCGAGGCTACCGGGATGGGCGGGAGTTTGCCGGACTGGGCGAGCGCGACGAGTTCGCGCAAATCGACCGGGCTTCCGACGTAACTTCCGGCGATCGTCAACGCGCGCAGCGGTACGAGCGGTAACGGCACGTTCAGCTCGCCGCCGAAAAAACCGACCGCGATGAGGCGGCCGCCGCGGCGCAGCGCGTCGAAGGCCGCCTTGGCCGTGACCGAACTATTGACGAAATCGATGATGAATCCGACGGGACGCCCGCAGGCCGCCGTTATCGCTTCGGCGAGATTCGGCACGGTCGCATCGACCGCGGTGGTCGCGCCGGCCGCCAGCGCCGCCGCGCGATTCTTCGCCGCGAGGTCCACACACACGATGTGTTCGTGACCCAGCGCCCGGAGGATCGCAATCGCGCTGAGCCCGAGCCCGCCCGCACCGACAATCACGACCGGGTCGTCCGCCGCCGGCGGCAGCGCCTTCTTTACCGCTCCGTATGCCGTCAGCCCCGAACAGGCGAGGGTCGCAGCGACCGGCGGCGAGAGCGTCCCGAGATCGACGAGGTGCCGCGGCTCGGGCACGATCACGTGGGACGCATAGCCGCCCGGTTGAAAAACCCCGAGCGACCTCGTCGTGAGGCACATGTTGTCCTGATCGCCGCGGCAGAGCGCGCACGTCCCGCACCCGAGCCACGGATAGACGATCTTGAGTTCGCCGACTGCGACCCCGCGCGCTTGCGGCCCCAATTTTACGACGCGACCGACGATCTCGTGGCCCATCACGAGCGGCAGGCTGACGCCCCGGTCCTTGAGCAGCAGCTTCTTATCGCCGCCGAGCTGGTAGTGGCCGTCCCACAGATGGACGTCGGAATGACAGACGCCGCAGTGCAGCACTTCGAGCAGCACCTGGGTTCCCTGCGGCTCCGGCGTCGGCGCCGTGATCTCTTGCAGCGGCTCCCCGTTGGCAACGACGGCCCATGCGTGCATTCTACCCTCCTTGCGAAAGCGCGATCGATTGTCGATTGTCGATTAACGTCTTACGTTTAACGTTGGCGCCCGCGAACGTGGGCCTCGCCCTGGTGCGCGTCGCCGGCGACGATGACCGGAAACCCGTCGAAGCGGAATTCGTGGATCCGCTTTCGAGCGGACTCATGCGTACTTGTTGGTAACCGTCTTGAGGGTACTGAATTCGTCGAGCGCCGCGAGTCCTTTTTCGCGCCCGTGACCGCTCTTTTTCGAACCGCCGAACGGCAACTCGACGCCGCCGCCGGCGCCGTAGCAGTTGATGAAGACTTGGCCGGCGCGAACCGCGCGCGACACGCGTTCTTGGCGAGCCCCGTTTTGCGTCCAAAGCCCCGCGACCAGTCCGAACTCCGTCGCGTTCGCCAGCCGAATCGCGTCGGCTTCATCCTGAAACGGCAGCGCGGCGAGCACCGGTCCGAAAACTTCCTCGCGATGGAGTTCGGCCGTTTCGGCGACCGGGCCGAAAATCGCGGGCGCGACGAAGGCGCCGCCCGCCGGCAAATCGGGCGGGAGCGTTGCCGCGGCGACGAGCGGGATTTGCGCAGCAAGGGCGCGGTCGATGAACCCGCGCACGCGGTCGCGCTGCGCTATCGAGACGAGCGAACCGACATCCGGATCGTCGAGCGGAAGTCCGACGCGCAGCTTCCCGAAAGCCGCGCCGACCTCCGCGACCACCCGGTCGTACGCCGTCGCCTCGACCAGGAGCCGGCTGCCGGCGGTACACGTTTGGCCGGCGTTCTGCACGATCGCGTTGACGATGACCGGGATCGCCGCGTCCAGATCGGCGTCGGCGAAGACGACTTGCGGCGATTTACCGCCCAGTTCGAGGACGCACGGAACGAAATGCTCCGCGGCGGCCCGTTGAACGAGCCGGCCGACCTCGGGCGATCCGGTAAACGTGACGAGATCGATGTCGGGGTGAGCCGAGAGCGCGGCGCCGGCCCGCTCGCCCAGCCCCGTAACGAGGTTGATCGCGCCCTCGGGGAAGCCGACCTCCGCCGCGAGCCGGCAAAATTCGATCGTGGTCAGGCAGGCATCTTCTGCCGGTTTGATGACCGTGGCATTCCCGACCGCCAGAGCCGGCGCGAGCGTCCGCCCGAACATCTGTGCCGGATAGTTCCACGGGATGATGTGCGCGGTGACCCCGAGCGGTACGCGCAGCACCGACACGGCGTACCCCGGTGTGAACGGAATCGTGTCGCCGTGGATCTTGTCGGCTGCCCCCGCGTAGAATTCGAAATAGCGCGCGGCCACGACGATGTCGTTGCGCGCTTGGCGGATCGGCTTACCGGTATCTCGCGCTTCGAGCTGCGCCAGTCGTTCGGTGTGGTCGAGGATGCGTGCGGCGAGTCGCGACATCAGGCGGCCGCGGTCGACGGCGGCACGCGTGCCCCAGGCGCCTTCGAACGCGCGCCGGGCGCTGCGCACCGCACGGTCGATGTCGCGCTCGTCCCCCGCGGCGATCCGGCCGAAGACGGCACCCGTGCTCGGCTCGGTCACCGGCAGCGTTTGGCCGGAGGCGGCGGCCGAAAACGCGCCGTCGATGAAGATCGACTGCTCGGCGGACGCGGCCGCTGTTGCTTGGGTGGGTGCCCCGGGCGAAGTGGTTACGGCGCTGGTCATCTCAACTCTCCATTTGCGCGGTGCGCTGCGCCGGGGCGGCCGGCGCTTCGGCTTGATAGCGCGACAAGAATCGCTGCATGCTGTTGAGGATGTGCTGCTTCATGAGCTTGCGCGCGGCCGGGGCGCTGCCGGATCGAATCGCGCCGAGCAATCGCGCGTGCTCATCGACCGAACCGGCCAGCTGCTCCGGGAGCATCTCGGGCAAATGGGGCGGCAATCCCGTCCAGAGCTGCTCGGCGATCGAACAAAGCCGCGGCCGGTCCGAGCTCACCCAGATTGCCCGGTGGAACGCTTCGGTCGCTTCGCGATACGCGCTCGGGTCGCCGGCACGGGACGCGGCGACCCCGCGTTCGTGTGCCGCGGCGATACTCGCGCATCCATCCGCGCGCCGCGCGACCAGCGCCGCGGCTTCGCTTTCGACGAGCGCGCGCACTTCGTAATGGTCGATGAATTCGTCGCGGCCCAGCGACCGCACCACGGCACGCCGATGCGTCTCGATGAGCAGCAGACCTTCTTTGGCGAGAACGTGAAACGCCTCGCGCACGGGCATGCGCGAAATGCCCAAGCGCTGCGCGACCTCTTCCTGCGTGAGAATTTGTCCGGGCCGTAAGACGCCTTGAAAAATCCAGCGCCGGATCGCACTGGCGGCGCTCTCCCGAAGCGGGACGACGATCAAACGTTCGGGTTGGACGAACTCGGTGGATCCGTCGTCCTGGACGGTCGGGCTGCACGTCACACGCGAGTCCTTTGCGGCGGTCGAACCGGAAGCGGCGCATGGGCGAATCTCAATGGGACGAATGCGAGCCTACGACGGAGGCGCATCCCCGGTAGAGAATTTCTCCAGCGGTCGCCTCCTCCCTTCGGATCTTGGATGTTGGATCCAAATTGTGGGGCTGAGGACTCCTGTTGCCGGGGTGATGCGCAAGCCGCTGCAGCGGGGTAACCGTTCTGGAGCGATCGTCGAGTCGTTCAGGATCCATCGCGGCGGCGACTCGACCCTGACGCACGGACGGTGGCCCATTGAAAGCGGCGCGCGTCGAAGTGAGAAGGGCGCTTCGCCTCCGGATACCAAAGTGGTTGTCCCGCAGGAGAGGCTTTTGCTACGTTCCATGCGGCTGATCGGGCATTTTTGGCCCGCTCCCGTCGTCTTACATCAATGACCGCGCGTGGGGCCACGCTGCGGCGCTTACGGAAAGGGCCTAGTGGCAGTACACGAAGCGCAAGCTTACAAAGATCCTGGGACACCCGAAGAACAGTCGCGCCGCACGTTCCTGGCGAACGCGACGCTCGCCGTCGGCGGCGTGATCGGGCTCGTCCTCACGATCCCGCTCTTGACGTCGCTGATTCCCGAGTCGCTGATCTCACCCGACAAGTCGGCCGGCGGGACGTGGGCCGACCTTCCGAAGGATCAGTTCGCGAAGCTCGACAGCAAGCCGGGCACGCCGGTGAAAATCACGTTCACGTTCCAGTATGCCGACGGCTACTTTCCGCCGGCCGACGATCAACAGTTCGTCTGGGGCGTCAAACTCTCACCCGACCAGGCCGCAAACTTCAAAGCAAAGCGCCCGGACCTCTTCGGCAGCCCGACCGCCGAAGTGAAATATGACGCCGTCGTCATGAACTACGTGATCTTCAGCTCCATCTGTCCCCATCTCGGCTGCCGTTTCGACTGGAACGAAGCGGCAACGCGGTTCATCTGCCCCTGTCACGGTTCGCAGTTCGGCGCCGAAGGCGACAAGCTCGCAGGCCCCGCGCCACGTGGGCTCGACCCGCTGCCCTTCCGCGAAAAAGACGGGAAAGCTGAGGTCACGTGGATTCAGTACAAGTCGGGTCAGCCCGACCGTCTCATCGTCGCCTACTCCTAGTTTAGAGAAGGACCGCCTATCGTGAGCGTATTGACTTGGATCGAGCAACGAACGGGGCTCGTAAGTCAGACCACCGACTTCCTGACCGAAGACGTCCCCGGCGGCGCGAGCTACTGGTACGTTTTCGGCAGCGCGACGATCTTCGCGATGATCTTGCAGATCGTCACGGGGATATTCCTGACGTTCTACTACGCGCCGTCGACGGCGTCGGCGTGGGAATCGACGAACTACATCTATCACAACGTGCCGTTCGGGCAGTTCGTG
>Ga0116227_10008392_pt1 | contig 19522 bp, 15 predicted proteins | sample S1TSphgellanicum_FD_89693 | JGI IMG/M metagenome (GOLD analysis project Ga0116227, IMG submission 89693) | Host-associated microbial communities from peat moss isolated from Minnesota, USA - S1T2_Fb - Sphagnum magellanicum MG | ecosystem: Host-associated > Plants > Peat moss > Unclassified... | reverse complement strand
CTCGGTGGTGCTGACCAGCTCGGTCACGGGGATCAAGGGCACGGCGGCCTTCAGTGTCTATTCGGCCACCAAGGCGGCGGTGCGCAATTTCGCGCGTAGCTGGATCCTGGACCTGAAGGACCGCCATATCCGTGTCAACGCCGTCAGCCCCGGGCCGATCGAGACCGCCGGTCTGGTTGAGCTGGCTGGCCCCGACGCCACCGCCCAGCAGGGCCTGCTGGACTTTATGGCAGGGCAGGTGCCGCTAGGCCGCGTCGGCCAGCCCGAGGAGATCGCCAAGGCGGTGCTGTTCCTCGCCTCGGATCAGGCCAGCTTTGTCAATGGCATCGAGCTCTTCGTCGATGGCGGCCTAGCCCAAATCTGAACCGGCGGGCCAGGCGGACGGCGCAGGTGTCACGCCAGCGCCGCCTGCCGCTGCCGGCATCCATCAAGGAAGACCGACCATGATCCAATCCACCGGTGAACCTGCAGCTTGCGCCATTTGCCGCCCAGCTGGATCGAGCGGAGGAAGCTGCCACCGTCAAATTTGCGCGTCAGATCGAACTGCACATAAGGCTGGTCGATCGCGCTGTTGGTGAAGCTGGAGGTGGTGCCGCCGATGTCGATCTGGGCGATGCCATTCATCAGATTCTGCTGGAGCGAGGGCGAGAAATTCATCGCCACGCCCTGGCTGGACAGATCCCAGGCGCTCAGGAAATTGCCGTTCTGCTCTTGCCCGGCCACCGTGATGCGCGGCTTGGCGGCCACCTGAAAGCGCATCGAGGGGCCACCCCGGGACGAGGTCTTGCCCACTTTGAGCACCGCGTCGAAACGGTCGTGCTTGTAATGCGCCTCACTCTCGAAGGTTTGCGAATGCTGCCTTTCCTTCGAATAATAGCCGGTCAGGCGCGGCGTTTCCATCGTGCACATGGGCGTGGAATTGAGGCAGGGTGCACCATCGACCGCGAAGGTGGCCGATTTCATCACTGTGCCGCCTTTGTCGAAGGTGGCATCGCTAAAGAATTTGCCATAGCCCCATTCGGGGATCGTCAGCTGGTTCAGCACATAATCGCTGCTGTATTCGAAGCGGAAATAATTGGCGGTCAGCGTCAGCGTGTCGGTGGGGCGGAACTGGGCGGTGGCCTGAATGCCGAAGCGCTCGCGGTCCTGATCCATCACTTCGGCGCGCACCGATTGCAGCGCCCAATGGCCGGTGTAATGCGCGCCGCCGGTCGTGCTCTGGCCGCCGCCTGTCTAGTAGGAGACGGCGGCATCATTGGCGATGGGGTTGCCGTTCACATCGGTGGCGCGCTTCAGGACATTGCCGCTGGCGTCGCGGTCGCTCCACCAGCGGCAATGTGCCTGCCGTGGAGCGCAATTCGCGGTTGGTGCGCTTCTGATAGACCCCGTCAATCAGGAAGCCGACGGTCTCATCCTTGTTCTTCCAGGAATATTGCGCGCCGATCTGGGGCTCGAATTTCCTTCTGTTGTCCGAATAGGTGCCTTCTGTGGAGATGAAGCCGGTGCCGGAGCGCACATCGAGGGGACGGCGCGTGTTGAGGATGATCGTGCCGCCGATGCCGCCCTCTTCCAGCCGCGCTTCGGAGGATTTGTAGACCTCGGTGCTGGCGATGAAATTGGCGGGCAGCATCACGTAATTGAAGGAGCGCTGCGGGTCTCCGCTGTCGGCCCCGGCCAGGAAATTGCCGTTGAGCAACGTCTGGGTCAGGCCCGGCTGCAGCCCGCGGATGCTGACGCGGGAGCCTTCGCCGCCGTCGCGGGTGATGACCACGCCGGGCATGCGCTGCAGCGCATCGGCCACGTTCTTGTCGGGGAACTTGCCGATGTCCTCTGCCGTGATGACATCGACGAAGGCATTGGCATCGCGCTCTTTCTGCAGGCTTTCCCGGATGGATTCGCGATAGCCATTGACCAGAATGTCGGGCGCTGCTGCGGCATCATCCGCCGCGGCAGGGGCGTTTCCCACAGTGTCCCGCGCCAGCGCCACCACCTGCCCGTCATCGCCCACGATGCGCAGGCCGGAACCCGCGATCAGGCGGTCCAGCGCCTCTTGCCGGGTCATGCTGCCATGGACGGCAGGGGAGGTCAGATTACGGATTTCCGCTGCGGGATAGACGATCTGGACTCTTGCCTGCTTGGAAAAGGCGATCAGCGCTTCCCCCAGCGGCTGGGCGGCAATGTCGAAAGAACCGGTGGCCGCCACAGAGCCGAAGGAGCGACGATCGCCGTCGAGGCGACCAGAGCGGCGACAAAGGAAGGGAACCTGTGAAGGACCATGAAATCTTACCCCGCGATGGCGCAACCCCTGCGCCATTCGGGGAGATGACGGGCTCGGGCGGGTTTGCCTCCAAGCCGGGAGAAAAAAATTATTCCTTTTTCTTTTTCTTTTTTAGGGGCCCGGGATCGCCGCCATCAGCGCGTCAGCTCATAGCCATTGGCGGTCGTTTCCACCCGGGCGTTCAGGCTGAGCGAGACAGCCTTGAGGAACTGGTCGGGCCGGTCGAGATCGAAGCGGCCGCCGATTTTTTCACGCGCCAGCGCGGCATTGCCCAGGGTGATCTTGCGGGTGAGGTGGCGGTTGAATTCCGCCGTCGCCTCGGCAACAGACTGGTCGAGGAAGACGATCTCTCCCGACCGCCAGGCCATCAAAGAGGCGACCTGCTCGGCACTGCGCGCCTGAAGGCGTGGCAGGCCCGCCTCGCCAAGGGTGAGCGAGGTGTTGGGGCGCAATGTCAGCCCATGAGCGGTGCCGGCCAGCGGCATGGCGCTGCCGTCCACCATGGTCAGCTGGGTTCGGTCGTCGGTCAGCCGGGCATCGAACAGGCCGTGGCCCAGCGGCAGGGCGGCATCGCGGGCGCGCAGCAGCGTTGTCGCGCCATGGCGCAGGTCCAGCGCCACTTCGCCGCGATCGAGCCGCAGAACCTGCTCCTGCGTTCCATAACGCCATGACAGGGCGCTGTCGGTGTTGAGATAGGCCACGCTGCCATCGGGCAGGGGGACACGGCGCGTTTCGCCCACGCCGGTGCTGGCGCTGCTCCAGGCATAGGCTCTTTCGGCCAGAAAGCCGGAGCCCAGCAGCATCACCGGTACGCCCACCGCCGCGGCCTTCAGCCATTGGCGCCGGTCGCTGCGCAGCGGGGCAGTCTCCGCGACCGGGGCAGCGGCAGAGGCAGAGGTGGGGGCGCGAGCAACCCCGGCCTGCTCCCAATTGGCAAGGATACGGGCATAGGCCACGGCATGCGACGGATGGCTGAGCCGCCAGGCCTCGAAATCCTCGGCGCGCGCGGTGCCCGCGTCCAGCGCGGCGAACCAGCGCGACGCTTCGGCAAGAAGGGCATCCTGCCCGAGGGGGTCTTTTGAAGTCGTCATGTCGGGTGGTATCTGCACAATCTCATCCGATCGGCCGGGCGATCGGTTGTCTCTCCGGCATCTATCAAGCGCGGACAGATCAGAGAAGAACCTTTTCCTGCGTCTCGCCGCAGCTTTGGTCCGGTCGTTCCCCGGCGCTGCGATCCTGCGGGGTCATCGCATGGGTGAGCAATTCCACCGCGCGCGCCAACCGCTTTTCGAAGGTGGAGACGCTGATGCCCAGATCGCTGGCAATCTCACGCGGGGTTTCCTCCGCAAAGCGGCGGCGCAGCAGCGCGACCCGGCAGCGGTCGGGCAGGGTGGCAATCGCCTTGTGCACCCGCTCCATCTGCGTGCGCGCGGCAACGATGCGAAAGGCATCGGGCGTGTCATCGGCGATATCGAGCAGAGCCGGGGCGGGCAGCGCCTGCTTGGCAACCACGCGCGCGCGGGGAATACGCTCGATGGCCTGATTGCGGATCATGCGCATGACATAGCCGGGGGGATTGGCAATCGCGCTCCATCCATCGAGCGTGAAGAGTTTGGAATAGACCTCCTGCACGATGTCACCGGCCTCTTCGTCATTGCGCATCGTGCGGCGCGCATAGTCGAGATAAGCGCGTTCATGCGGCAGCACTTCATCGATGAACCAGCGATCTATTGGGCGAACTTGGGGCGCGGCCACGACGATGGGCTCGACACTGTGAAGGAACAGTGCGCAGCGACTAAGTGATGAAAATGTAGCTTTTGCGACACTCGGTTGATTTTTGCTTCGACGGCAAGCGGCGATCAGGCTGCATGGGCGTCCTCCCGCATCGTCGCACAGCGGCTGAGCAATTGCGCTACGGCGCGGCGCGAGGCGAGGATTTCGTCATTGGCGGCAATGCGCATATCGGCTTCATACTCCGCGATGGCGGCGGGCAGGCCGCGGGTTATGCGGGCGGCCTTGCCCAGGGCGGCGGCAAGGCGCGCGGCATCGTCCAGCGCGCTGTTGGCGCCCACGCCGCCTGCCGGGTTCATGGGATGAATGGCATCCCCCAGCAGCGTGATGCCTGAGGGTGCCCAGGGCACCAGCGGCATCGCATCGTGCACCGGCAGCACATGGATCGCGGCCGGATCGGAGCGCTGGAAGAGAGCACGCAGCCCCGGAGCCCAGCCGCGCGTCAGCTCCATGATCGCGGCCTGAGCGCGGGGACCGTTCTGCCGCGCAAGATCGCCCGTCTCGCCAAAGATCACAGCGCCTGGCCCCGTGATGGACCATGACAGGCGATCCGCCACATCGGGCGAGCGACTGCGCATGGGATCGATGTTGACGGTGATGCGATCCGCCACGATCAATGCGGGTGCGGTAAGCAGCGGGCGGTCAAGGACGCTATGCGGCTGACAAGCGGCATGGCCATGGATGCAGACCGCGCCGGTGGCGACCGGCTCTGCGGCGGGCAGGCGCTGGGCCCTCAGCAGCGAACCGGCCCCATCCGCCGCCACGACGATATCGGCCGGGGCCTGCGAACCGTCGCCGAACTGCAGGCGGGCGGTGCCATCCGCCAGCTCCAGCACCTGCGTGCAACGCTTGCCGAAATGGAGATGGTCCTCGATTCCGCTGGCCAGCACCGCCCGCAAAGTGAGGCGATGGATGCGCAGATCGGCGCTCTCTTCATCGCAGAGCGCATGGGCGCCGATGGCATGTCGCCCATTGACCGCCCGCAGCTGTGGATCGAGCAGGCGGGTGGGGGGCGTCGGCAGGGCGCAGCGCTCTTCCAGCAGGCGATAGAGTTCGGACGGCAGGCATTGGGTCAGGGCGCGGCGGCCCGTGGCATCGATGCGGATGCGATGATCGCGGCCAGCGCCGTCAAGGCTGTCATCACGCTCGTAAAGGGCAAAGGAGAGGCCCTGCCGCTTCAGCGCCTGCGCCAGACAGAGCCCGCCGGGCCCGGCGCCGATGATGGCGATATGAGGAGGGGGTGATGCCATGGGAATGCTCCGCTCTGTCGCTGGGAGCCTCAGGCTAGATCAGGGCACGAAAGCCTGATAATCGTATCTGGCCCAAAAATAGTGAGAAATGGCCAAAATGCGCAATGAAGATCTGGCGGCAGACTGTATCGAGCGCGCCGATGGCGCCCCGCTGATCGCCTTTGCCGGCAGCGACACGCCCGAAAGCCGCTATCGGCTGGGGACGGTACAATATGATTGGCACAGCCATGTGCGCGGTCAGGTCTTCTGCGTGGAGAGCGGCCTGGTGCATGTCCGCACCGCGCATGGCTCATGGTTGTTACCGCCGCATCGCGCGGGCTGGATCCCGCCGGGCGAGCCGCATTGGGTGCATATGGTCGGCGCGCAAAGCGGCTGGGGGGTGATCGTGGCGCCGGAGGCCGCGCGGCACCTGCCGGACCACCCGGCGGTGTTTGGCATCAGTGAGGTGATGCGCGCACTGGTGCGCCGCGCGGTGTGCTGGGAGGAGAAGGTCCATCTGCAACCGGCGCAGGAGCGACTGATGGAGGTGCTGCTCGACGAGATGGTGCAGGCCCCGCAGGAACGTCTGCATCTGCCCATGCCCCGCGAAGAGCGCCTCGCCCGCATTGCCCGCGCCCTGTTCGATGCGCCCGATGATCCGCGCGGGCTGGAGGCTTGGGCGGCATGGGGCGGCGTGTCCCCGCGCAGCCTGCGCCGCATGATGCTGGCCGAAACCGGCATGAGCTTTGGCGCCTGGCGCCAGCAGGCGGGACTGGTGCGTGCGCTGGAGATGCTGGCGCTGGGGCAGCCCGTTGCGGTGGTGTCCGATGCGCTGGGCTACGCCTCGCCCAGCAATTTCATCGCCATGTTCCGGCGCGCCTTTGGCGAGACCCCGGCGCGCTATTTCACCAAAGGCAGGGGCAAAGATGGGGACACCGTCCTGCGCGAGGCAGGCACGCGCAGGGGCTGATCCTCGAAACGGAAATGACGTGGAAATCCAGTCTATCCGTTACCCTATCGGCATAGGCGAGGGACCGGTGCCCCCCGGCACCAGCCCCTCTTTTGACGACGGGGAGTCTCGGTCCGCCATCAAATGGCTCTTAAGCGATTTCGCTGATCAGTAGCGGTCCCAGCGACCGTGATCGCGATACCGGTCATCATGGTGGTGATCCCAATCACGGCGTCCGCGATCATGACGCCACTCCCAGTCACGGCGGGCTTCCCACGAGCGGTCATAATGCTGGCGGTCCCAGCCTCTGTCACCCCGATTGTCCCAGTGACGGGCCTCCCAGTCATGGCGGGAATTCCACTCCTGAGCACTCGCGCTGGATGCCAGACCCAGCGATCCTGCGAGCGATGCAGCCATCAGCGCTGCGGTCATAAACTTACGCATATCGCTTACTCCATCTGAGCTATAGGTTCTCAATACATCAGTGTTTTTGAACAAGGCATGGCCCCGTCGATGCCTCATGTTCATCTGTGGGGAGGATCGCTTTCGACACTTCAGCTTGCCGCTGTGATGTTCGAATTTTCTTCTTGGACATAACGCCTTGCGCTCATTCGATTTGCGGCGGTGAAAGGGGCAGAAACCTGAGACGCTATGACCTTGTCGGCGACAAAACCGTTCGTTCAGTGCGGCCACTGGCTGGCCAATCACGAGCCGCCATTGCGTACAAGCGCATGATTTCCCTAAAAGGACCTTCGGCAAAGAAGGAACCGCCTATGGAAACCGTCTCGATCGTGCTGTTCTTTCTGGTCGCTGTCGTGGTCAGCGGAGCGGTCTCGCGCATGCTGCCGATCGGTGTCCCCACGCCGCTCGTGCAGATTATCCTTGGTGCCGTGATCGGCCTGTCGGCCACGCATCGTGTCGAGCTGGACCCCGAGCTGTTCCTGCTGCTGTTCCTGCCACCCCTGTTGTTCCTCGATGGTTGGCGCATTCCCAAAGATGCGCTCATCAAGAATGCCGCGACGATCACCGAGCTGGCGCTGGGACTGGTTTTGATGACGGTGATCGGTGTCGGCTTTCTCGCGCATGCGTTGATCCCCGCGATGCCGCTGGCGGTGGCGTTTGCCTTGGCCGCCGTGATCTCGCCCACCGATCCCATCGCCGTCTCCGCGATTGCCGCTCGCGTGCCGATCCCCAAGCGGATGATGCATATTCTTGAAGGGGAATCGCTGCTGAACGATGCTTCGGGCCTCGTTTGCCTGCGCTTTGCCGTGGCGGCGGCGCTGACCGGCACTTTTTCAGCGGGTACGGCCTTGCTCAACTTTGCCTGGGTCGCAGGGGCGGGCCTGGCGGTGGGTGTTGCGGTGACGCTGAGCGTCTCCTTCATCAAGAACCGGATTGCCCGGCGTTGGGGGGAGGATGTGGGCGCGCAGATCCTTGTCAGCCTGTTGATCCCGTTTGGCGCTTATCAGCTTGCCGAACATCTCCATGCCTCAGGCATTCTGGCCGCAGTGAGCGCCGGGGTCACCATGACGTTCGCGGATATGTCGCGACAGGCGATGGCCGCCACTCGCATGCGCCGCAATTCGGTTTGGGACATGGTGCAGTTCACGCTCAACGGCATCATTTTTGTCCTGCTGGGCGAGCAATTGCCCGCCATTCTGGCCAAAGCTCACACGACGGTGGCGATCACCGGGCACAGCAATCCCTGGTGGCTGGGGCTCTATGCCGTGGCGCTGGTCGCCGCGCTGGCCGCAGCCCGGCTGTTGTGGGTGATGGTCTCGCTCAAGCTGACGCTGCTGAAGCATCGGCGGCGCGGCACGATGGCGCAGATTCCCGAGATGCGCCTGATGCTGGCGATGTCTGTGGCGGGGGTACGCGGGGCGATCACGCTTGCCGGTGTTTTGACCTTGCCGCTGACGCTGACAGATGGCTCGGCTTTTCCTGCCCGCGACCTGGCCATATTTCTTGCGGCGGGGGTGATCATCCTGTCGATGGGATTGGCGAGCATCGCCTTGCCAATGCTGCTCAAAGGGCTGGAAATGCCGCCCGAACCATCGGAACAGGCTGAGGAGGACGCAGCCCGCATTGCCATTGCAGAGGCGGCCATCCGCGCGATCGAGCGCCAACAACAAGATTGGCTGGCCGATGGCGAGCACCCAGACCTTTGCGCCGAAGCGAGCGCGCAAGCGATTGATATCTATCGCGAGCGGATCGATGTGTTGCGTGACGAAGATGCCGAAATCCAACGCACCCGCGCCAAGCTGGCAAGCAGCTTGCATCTGGTTGCGGTGAAAGCGCAGCGCCAGGTGGTGCTCGATTATGTGCGCAAACGCCACATCGGCAGCGAAACGGCGCGAAAATTGACCCGAGAACTTGATCTGATTGAAGCCCGCCATCGCGGGTGACAACGCTCGCCCAAGCCGAGAGGGTTCCCAACATCGCCGCCACCCATCATGATCGCGACAGGGAGTGCTGAAAGGAATGGCAACTATGAAATCGATCCTTCTGAGTGCGGGCCTGCTGCTTGTTGCCATCCCACCGGCTGCGCTGGCGCAGGACAGCAAGGCCAAGCCCGAGGATACCGAGCAATGGTCGCCGGCGGTGCCGGTGGTTGCGCCGGGCAGCAGCGAGACCGCCTCCGCGCCCTCCGATGCGACCGTGCTGTTCGCCGGCACGTCGCTCGACCAATGGGTATCGGTGAAGGACGGCTCGGCGGCGCGTTGGACCATGGCAGACGGGGTGATGACGGTCCTGAAGGGCGCTGGCAACATTCAGACCCGTCAGTCCTTCGGCAGCTACCAGCTCCATCTCGAATATCGTATCCCGGCCGACATCACCGGCACGGGGCAGGCGCGGGGCAACAGCGGCCTGTTCCTGGCCTCCACCGGCCCCGGTGATGCGGGCTACGAGCTGCAGATCATGGATAGTTACCACAACGACACCTACGTCAACGGGCAGGCTGGCGCGATCTACAAGCAGGTGGCGCCCCTCGTTAACCCGGTGCGCAAGCCCGGAGAGTGGCAGAGCATCGACGTGGTGTGGACCAAGCCTGTGTTCGCGGCGGATGGATCGTTGCGGAGCCCGGCCTATCTCACCGCCTCTATCAATGGCGTGTTGGTGCAGAACCACACCGAGTTGCGCGGTGAGACGACCTATATCGGCAAGCCCAGCTACAAGCCCTATGACCGCGCGCCGATCAAGCTGCAGGCGCATGGCGATCCCAGCAAGCCGCTCAGCTTTCGCAATATATGGGTGCGAGAACTGGCTGATATCAAAAAATAAAACATGAACTGGTCAGGCTGGGGGGCGGTAGGGCAAGGCGATCACGCCCGCGTTGGCGCAAAAGGCGCCCAGCGATGATACGCGCACGGACATCCGCGTCGATGGTCGCCGCGAGCAGACGCTGGACCGCCCCACCGAAGCCATCGGCGCCAGCATCGATGCTGGCATGCCGGTCGGTTTCAGGGTGGCGATCTGCGCTGGGGCGTCAGGCCAGATTGCGCGACTTCAGCCATGCGAGAAGCAGTGGCGGCCAGGCGACGTCAGTGGACCCGGCCTCACCCATGCCGAAACCGTGGCCGCCCTTTTCGAAGACATGCATCTCGCAGGGCACTTTGGCCTGCCTGCATGCCGAAAACATGATCAGGCTGTTGTCGATGGCGGCAATCGGATCATCGGCGTTCTGCGCCAGGAAGACGGGCGGCATCGCAGGGCCGACACGGGTCTCCACCGACCATGCGCGCGTGTCCTCGGCGGTTGCCTCCTTGCCCACGAGCCAGCGTTTGGTCTGGGTCGTGTCGAAGGGCGGGCGCAGCGTGATGACCGGGTAGAGCAGCGCCGCGAAAGCCGGTCTGGCGGATTGGCTGTCGATGGCGTCCAGCCGGGGATAGCGCTCCGCGTCGGGCGCCGCCGCGGTCATGGCGGCGAGATGTCCGCCGGCCGAGAAGCCCAGAACGCCGATCCTGTCTGGGCCGATCCCCAGGCTTTTGGCTTGCGCGCGGATCAGCCGCATCGCCCTTTGCGCGTCGGCGAAGGGCGCCTGACGCGGCCAGCCGTCACCCGGCAATCTGTAGATCAGCTCGAAGGCCGTCACCCCCTGGCTGGCCAGCCAGCGACCGGCGGGTTGGCTCTCATTGGTGACCTGAATGCGGAAATAGCCGCCGCCGCCCATGATGAGCACAGCCGTTCCGTTGGGGCGCCGGGGTCGATAGACCCGCAGCCGGGCCTGCGAGACGCCGGTGAGCGCGCCCTTGCCCTTGCCTTCCGTGCCGATCCGCTCGGGCTTGTCGGATGCGCCGCCCCCCGGCGGTGAGCCGGGCCACAGCTCGATGGTTTCCGCTACGTCCGAGGGCGCGGCGGCACGGGCCGACAGGGGCAGCGCGGCTCCCGCCGCCAGACTTGCTCCGAGCAGGGCACGACGGTCCATCTTCATCGTCATTCTCCCTTGGAATCGAGTGCGGCGCGCAGCGCGGTACGGTCGAGCGCGCCCTCCCAGCCCGCGATCACGATGGTCGCGACCGCATTGCCGACAAAATTCGTAAGACTGCGGCACTGGCTCATGAAGCGGTCGATGCCGAGGATGAGCGCAATACCGGCCACCGGCACCTCAGGCACGATCGACAGCGTGGCCGCCAGCGTGATGAAGCCCGCGCCGGTAACCCCGGCGGCTCCCTTGGAAGAGAGCATGGCGACGCCAAGCAGGGTAAGCTGGTGGGTCATCGTCAGATGCACGTCGCAGGCTTGCGCGATGAACAGGGCGGCAAGGCTCATATAGATGTTCGTGCCGTCAAGGTTGAAGCTGTAGCCGGTGGGCACAACCAGACCGACCACGGGCTTGGCGCATCCGGCTTCCTCCAGCTTCTGCATCAGCGAGGGCAGCGCCGCCTCCGAGGAGGAGGTGCCCAGCACCAGCAGCAGTTCGGACTTGAGGTAACGCAACAGACGCAGGATCGAAAAGCCCGCGAAATGGGCCACCGCACCGAGTACCACCACGATGAACAGGAACGAGGTCACATAGATCGTCACGACCAGCCCGGCCAGATTGAGCAGCGACGCGACCCCGAACTTGCCCACGGTGAAGGCGATCGCCCCGAAGGCGCCGACCGGCGCCGCGCGCATCAGCAGCGCGGTCAGGCGGAAGACGATGGTCGAGAGCCGTTCCAGCAGATCCACCACCGGGCGCGCTTCCTTGCCGATCAGCGAGCAGGTCACGCCGCACAGGATCGCCACGAAGAGCGTTGGCAGGATCTCGCCATCGGCCAGCGGGGTCAGCAGCGAGGCGGGGATGATGTGGAGCAGAAAGCCGGTGAGCGTCGTGTCATGGGCGACCTTCACATAGCCCTCGACCGAGCTTTTATCGAGGCTGGCGGGCGCGATATGCAGCCCGTTGCCCGGCTGGACCACATGGGCGGCGATTAGCCCGACCACCAGCGCCAGCGTCGAGAAGAACAGGAAATAGGCAAAGGCCTTGCCCGCGATGCGGCCTGCCGTCCCCAATTCGCTCATATTCGCGATGCCGGTGGTCAGCGTCAGGAAGATCACCGGCGCGATGACCATCTTGACCAGAGCGATGAAAGCATCGCCCAGCGGCTTGAGCGCCGCCCCGGTGTCGGGTGCGAGATAGCCCAGCAGGCCACCTGCAGCGATCGCCACCAGGACCTGGAGGAAGAGACGATCGCTGCGACGCCGCAGGCTGGCTGGATCGACCGTGTGCCCGGCGGCTGTTAAATCATGCATATTCACCTCAAAATTTGGTGCCGACGCTCAGGTACAAATAACGCCCGTAAGGATTGTAAAGCGATCCCATATAGCCAACGGCGGTCACCGGCGGCTGCTGGTCGGTCAGGTTGCGCACACCGATGCGCATGCTGGGCTTGCCATAGGGCGCGCCATTCTTGAAGGTATATTGGGCGTATAGGTTGAATGTCGTCTGGCCCGGGACTCGGAAGGGGTTGCCGTTGGTGTCGAGGAAGGCGGATTCATACACCGGCCCGGTGTAATCCGCGAAAGCGCCGATCTGCAGCCCTTCCAGCGACCAGGTGAGCGAGGCGCTGGCCTTCCATTTCGGCTTGCCGTCCTGCTCGATCAGATTGCCCGAGCCGGTCAGCGGCGTCGCGGCGTTGATCGCCCCTGCCGTCCTGGCGTCGAACAGGGCCTGCACGGCGGGCGGCGTGTCGGCCGAGAATTTGATCAGGCGGGCGCCGTTGAGATCGAGGTTGAACGTGCCCGCATGGTCGGTGCGCAGCAGATAGTTCATGGAAACATCGACGCCCTGCACGGTCTGGGGCAGCAAATTGGTGAACTGGTTCTTGACCTGCAGGATCTGCCCGGCAGGCGCGAGGCCCGATCCGGCATAGGCGGCAACATCGTCGCTGGTCGGCGCGGCGCGCACGACATCGGGGTTGCTCGAACCCTTCAGGCGCAGCAGATAATCGAGAATGATCGAGTTGGGCGCGCCGAACTGCCCGACGATGCCGACCTGCTTGATCGACCAGAAATCACCGGTGAGCGTCAGGCGACCGAAGCGTGAAGGGATGAACTTGGGTTCCAGCACGATGCCGGCTGTCCAGTTCGTGCTGTTTTCCGCCTTGAGGTCCGGGTTGCCGCTGATCAGGATGGAATAGCTTGCCACGCTGCTGCAGGCGCTGAAGCTGGAAATCCGGCCCGCGCGCAGCAGCGCCTCGCAGCGGTAATAGTCGTTCTGCGTGCCCAGTCGCGAATATTGCGTGGTGTTCACCTGCTCCAGATTGGGCGCGCGGAAGCCCAGCGAATAGGAGCCCCTCAGGCGCACGCCATCCACCACATCCCAGGCCGCGGCCACCTTGGGCTTGGCGACCGAGCCGAAGTCGCTGTAATGCTCGTACCGGCCCGCGAGCTGAAGATCGACGCGGCGCACCAGCGGGATGTGCATGTCCGGCGAGACGACCGGAATGGCGAGTTCGCCAAAGGCCGAGAAGACCGTGCGCTTGCCATAGGTGCTCGGCGAGTAACTCACGGCGGAGACGTTGCTGAGGTTCACGTCTCCGGTCACGGAATCGACGAAGGGGGTCGAACCGTTGAGGTTGGGATCGCGCTCATCCTTCTGTGTCTCGCGCCGTCCCTCGATGCCCATGGCGATGCCGAGATTGCCGGCGGGCAGCGCCAGCAGGTTCGCCTTGGAGAGTTTGAAGTCGGCAAGCAGCAGCGTCGTGGTGTCCGCGCGGCGCAGCTTGAACATGAAGCTGTTGATCGAATTGGCCGAAGAGGGCGTGCAATCGCCATAGCTGGGCGTGGCCGAGCAGCCGCCGTTGAACGGATTGTAGGCATCCGGCGTGGACAAAGCGAGGCTCTGCTGCAGCTTGGTGGAATTGACCGCGTCGGACAAATCGATCGCCTTGGCCTCGGAATAGAGCACGGCGCTGTCGAAGTCGAAGCCCAGCAGCTTGCCCTTCAGGCCGAGCAGGAACCGGTCCTGCCAGTTCGTCACATCGACGTTCTGCACGCCGGTGTCGACATAGCGATAGGTCGACAGGCTGACCGGCAGACCGGCGGCGGGCACGCCGGTCAGGCCGGACAGCCGGTTGGGGTTGAGCGTGCCATTGGCAAAGGTCACCGGCCCGAAGGGGTTGTAATAGTTGGACGCCGGAATGGTGATGGTGTTCAGATTGATCACCGCAGGCTGCACGGCATGGGATTTGGCGTAATAGAGCCCGACCTCGGTGTAGAGGGTGACCGCATCGCTGATGTCGTAATGGGCGGTCAGCATGGAATTGAAGCGCTTCGTGCCCGGAACGGCGGTCGTGCCGATCGAGGTGTCGTAGCGCTCCTCACGAAGGGCCCCGCCCGTGGCGCGGGTGCCCGAGCCAAGGCAAGTGTTGGCGTTAACAGCGACAAGGCAGCCGGGATTGCCGCTCGACTGGGTGTGGAACGCGCCGGCGGCGGTGGTGAGCGCCACGCCGTTTCTGCGGATCGCGCCCGTTGCGCCGATCACGGCCAGGTTCGCCCATGGCGAGTAGGTGGCGCGGCCATCGGACAATGTGTTGGTGGCAAAGGCCGGATTGTTGGCGAAATAGGAGCGCAAATCGGCGGTGGCGGTGTAAGGCTCATCGGAGGCGAGCTGCGCGGTTCGCACCGAATAATCGGCGAAAAGCGTGACATTGCCGCGACCGCTGTCGAAATTGTGCCCGACAAGGCCGGTGGCCTGATAGTCGTGCCGGTTCGTGCCTTCCGCGAAACCGGTGCGCGCGTTCAAGGTCAGCCCATTGTAATTGGTGGAGGTGACGGTGTTGACGACACCGGCCACCGCATCGGCGCCATAGATGGCAGCCGCGCCATCGCGCAGCACTTCCAGCCGCTGGACGCCCGCCACCGGCAGCGCATTGGCGTTGTAGCCCAGCACCGGGACGTTGGCCTGGTTCGCGCCACCCGACGCCTGGCTGGTGGGATGCTGCACCATGCGCCGCCCATTGAGCAGCACCAGCGTGTTGCCCACGCCAAGGTTGCGCAGGTTGATCGAACTGACGTCGCCGCGCGCGGCATTGCTGGTCTGCGCATTGTTCGACGGGTTGAAAGAGACGTCGCCGAACTGCGGGATCGAGCGCAGCAACTCGTCGCCGGAGACCGCCCCGGTGGCGGCGATGGTCTTGGTGTCGATGACCGTAACCGGCAGCGCGGAGGTGGTCCTGGCGCCCTTGATCTGGCTGCCGACGACCACGATGGCCGCTTCGGGCGGCGTGGCCGGCGCAGCCCCGGTTGGCGGAGCAACGGTGGGCGCTGAGGCCGCATCCTGTCCCCAGGCGGCACTGGCCCACAGCACCAGCGCGACGGCGCAGCCGCTCATCAGACCATGTCGCATATCAATCTTCATGTCACTCTCCCCCGGTTCCTCTTGCCCTGTCTATGCTGGGCTCGTTGCAAGGATAGACGCGTGCTGGCGCGAAAATCGAGGTCCGTTTTTTGGAGAAAATCGCGTTATTTTTTAAATGCTTGATGGATTATTTAGGGGAATTGCCGCAAGCCTTGCGACCAACATGTGCGGTAAACCGCACAACTTTTGGCGACATGGAGCGGCGCATTGTGTATCCGTCTGGCCGAGGCACCGGGGCGTTCCGGATGGCCATCTGCGGGGTTCCTTCATGCCGCCCTCCCCCATGCATGCTTCCGGCGAACTGGCCCGGGGACCGTCACGCGCGGCCAACCGGCGGTTGCTCCTTGGAGGGCTGGCCTATCTGGCGCTTGTGGTCACCGCCTTGCTGGCGAGCGACCGCTGGGCGCAGGATCGCGCCGCGACGCAGGCGGGGCGGCTCGCCGAATCCGCCGCCGCCGCCAGAGCCTCGCTTCTCGTCAGCGAGCTTCAGAAATACCGCCTGCTCCCCGTGGTGCTGGGCGAATATCCGGAGGTTCATGCGGCGCTGTCGGCCCCCGTTGGCACGAAGATCAGCCAGCTCGATGCCAAATTGTCCCAGCTCGGCGCGATGATCGGTTCCTCGGCGATCTATCTGCTCGACGCCGATGGGCGGACCATCGCTGCCAGCAATGCGGGCCAGCCGAATACCTTCGTGGGGCAGAACTATCACTTTCGGCCCTATTTCACCCTGGCCAAGGCGCGCGGTGCGGCGGAGTTCTTTGGCCTTGGGACGATCAGCGGCCAGCCCGGCCTCTATATGGCGCGCCATGTCGGCACCGCGCCCGGCGATGGGGTCATCGTCGTCAAATTCGCTTTCTCCTCGGTCGAGCGTGGCTGGGCCTCCGCCACCGAGCCTGCCTTTGTCACCGATGAGAGCGGCGTTGTGCTGATCACCAACCAGCCGGGATGGCAGTTCAGGACGACGCGCAGCCTGCCCGCCGAAAGACTCTCCATCATGCGCAAGATGCGGCAATTCGGCGATGCGCCGCTGCTGCCGCTGCGCATCGAGACGATGGGGTCGGGTCTTGTCGCGCTGGCGAGCCGCGAAGGCCGCCCCGAGCTTTACGCCCATGCCGAACTGGGTGTGCCCGTGGCGGGCTGGACGCTCCATGCCTTCGAGCCGGTGCGGCCCTTGCAGGCGGCTCTCCTGTCGACGGCGCGTCTGGCGACGCTGTTCTTCGCCATTCTGCTGCTGCCGATCCTCTATTTCTGGCTCCGCGCGCGTGAGAGGTTCGACAATGCCGCGGTGGCAAGAGTGCTGCTTGAGGAGCAGGTGATGCTGCGCACCGAGCAGCTCGAAAACACGCAGACACGGTTCCGCGAAGCGCGCGAGGAGCTTGCCCACGCCAACCGGCTCGGCTCGATCGGGCAGATCACGGCGGCGGTCGCGCATGAGGTCAACCAGCCCGCCGCCGCCATCCGCAGCTTCGCCGAGAACGGGAGCGAGATGCTGCGCCGTGGCGACTATGAGGGCGTGGGCGCCAATCTGGCGACGATCTCCGATCTGACGGGGCGGATCGGCTCGATCACCGCCGAATTGCGGACCTATGCCCGGCGCGGGTCGGGGAAGGTGCGGGTCGCTTCACTCGATCGCGCCATCGATGGGGCGCTGCTGTTCACCGGCCACCGCCTGCGTGTATCGGGCATCGAGTTGGAGCGCACGGGCGATCCGGTGATTGGCGTGCTGGCCGACCCGATCCGGTTGGAGCAGGTGTTGGTGAACCTTTTGCACAATGCGCTGGATGCTCTGGCCGAGGCGAAGCAGCGGCGTCTGCTGCTGGCCGTCTCGCGTGATGGAACGACCATCGATCTGGTGCTGAGCGACACGGGCGTCGGGATCGACCCTGCCATTGCCGACCATCTGTTCACGCCTTTCATCACGTCGAAGCCGGACGGTCTGGGGCTGGGGCTGGGCATCGCGCGTGACATCCTTCGCGAATTCGGCGGCGAGCTTGACGTCCTTCCGGTCGAGGCGCCCTGGACCACGGCATTCAGAGTGAGGTTGCGTCAGGCATGATCGGAGAAGAACTGAACCGCGTCCTGTTCGTCGATGACGATGACATGCTGCGCAACGCCAACCTCCAGACGCTGGGACTGGCAGCGTTGCAGGCCACGGCCTGCGCCAGCGCTGTGGAGGCGCTGGAGATCCTGGATGCGGATTTCCCCGGCGTGGTCGTCACCGATGTGCGCATGCCGGGCATGGACGGTCTGGAACTGTTCGGCAGGCTTCATCAGCTGGACCCGGAGCTGCCGGTGATCCTCATCACCGGCCATGGCGATGTGCCGATGGCTGTTTCCGCGATGCAGGCGGGCGCATGGGACTTTCTGACCAAGCCGTTCTCCGCCGACCAGCTGGTGGCCAGCGTGCGCCGGGCGCTGACCGCGCGGCGGCTGGTCATTGAGAACAGGGCCCTGCGCGCCGCCGCCGAACAAGCGGCGGAAGGCGAGGCGCTGATCGGGGAGACGCCGGTGATGCGGCAGTTGCGCAGCACCTTGCGCCAGCTGGCCAACACCGACACCGACGTCCTGATCGAGGGCGAGAGCGGGACCGGCAAGGAACTGGTCGCCCATACGCTGTACCGTTTGAGCGCAAGGCGGAATCGGTCCTTCATGGTCTTTGACTGCGCGACCTCGCCGCTGTCGCTCGCGCAGAGCGAGCTGTTCGGGCACCATGGCGGGGTGCTTCCCGGGCTGGGGCAGTCGCATACGGGGCGGATCGTCGGGGCAGACGGCGGCACGCTTTTTCTCGATCGGCTCGACGCGCTGCCCTTGCAGCTTCAGGCCAGCCTGCTGCGCACCATCGAGGAGCGCGAGGTGATCCCGGTCGGGGCCGACCGCCCGCACACGGTCAATGTCCGCTTTGTAGCAGCGGTGTCGGAGCAACCCGAGCGTCTGGTCGATCGGGGCGTGTTGCGATCCGATCTTGCCATCCGCCTGTCCACTGCAAGGCTCTATCTGCCGCCTTTGCGGGATCGCCGGGACGACATACCCTTGCTTTTCGCCAGTTTCCTGAGTGGCGCGGCGCTGCGGCACCGCCTGCCCGTGCCGCAGCTTGAAGCGGATGTTCTGGCTCATCTCACCAATCACGACTGGCCGGGCAATGTCCGCGAACTGGCCCTGTTTGCCGAGCGCACCGTGCTGGGGCTCGACCCGATTCAGGAGGCGGAAGGCCATCTCCCCCTGCCGGAGCGGACCCAACGCTTCGAGGCCGCCGCGATCAAGGCGGCCTTGCGGGCGAATGGCGGCGATGTTCGCACGGCGCTGAGCGAACTCGGGCTGCCGCGCAAGACCTTCTACGACAAGCTGACGCGCTATGGCATCGTCCCGCAGGACTTCAGGAAGGTGAAGTGAGCGCAAGCATGCTGCATGTCGTCCACCATCCGGGCTATGTGGTGGAAACCCCGAGCGTCGGCACCTTTCCGCATGACAAATATGCTCTGGTGATGCGTGCTCTTGGCGACAGCGGGGCGGCCATGACGGTGCATATGCCGGACATCATGCCCAGAGCCTGGCTCGAGGCGATCCATGATCCGACCTATGTCGAGGAGGTGATCGGCTGCACGGTTCCCGCCGAAAAACAGCGCAGGATCGGCTTTGCCATCGATGAGCGTATCTCGCGCCGGTCGCAGCTGTCGCCCGGCGGCACATGGCTGGCGGCGAAGCTGGCGCTACGGCATGGCTATGCGGCCAACAGCGCGGGGGGCAGCCATCATGCTCTGGCGGATACGGGGGCGGGTTACTGCGTGTTCAATGATCTGGCGGTGGCGGCCAACCGCTTGATCGAGGAAGGGGATGTGGCGCGCATCCTGATCCTCGACCTCGATGTGCATCAGGGTGATGGAACGGCGGCGCTGACGGCGGGGCGGGGCGATATCTTCACACTGTCATTGCACGCCGAGAAGAATTTCCCCGCGCGCAAGGCGCGCTCGACGCTGGACATTGCCCTGCCCGACCTGACGGGCGATGCGGCTTATCTCGAAGCCCTGAGCGGCAGCCTGCCTGCGGTTCTCGACCAGTTCGCGCCGGACCTTATCCTGCTGCAGGGCGGCGTCGATGCCCATACGGACGATCGATTGGGGCGGCTGGCGCTGACCGATGACGGGCTTGCGGCGCGCGACCACATGGTCGGCTCGGAAGCGCGGCGGCGGGGTATACCCTTGGCCAGCACGCTGGGCGGCGGATATGGCGCGGACCGCGATGCGGTGGCATCACGACACGCCCGCACGATCCTCGCTCTGGCGGCCGCTATCGGCTGACAGGGGCCGGTGATTGCTTATATGAGGGGTAGTTGTGTCAAGAGGTTCAGGGCGACATAATCTGGTCTCCGTTAGGACTGTCTGGATAGCCTGGTTTGGGTCCTGGTGCATGATCAGACGCGGTGTCCGCGCCCG
>Ga0116227_10008389_pt1 | contig 19525 bp, 9 predicted proteins | sample S1TSphgellanicum_FD_89693 | JGI IMG/M metagenome (GOLD analysis project Ga0116227, IMG submission 89693) | Host-associated microbial communities from peat moss isolated from Minnesota, USA - S1T2_Fb - Sphagnum magellanicum MG | ecosystem: Host-associated > Plants > Peat moss > Unclassified... | reverse complement strand
CAATTGTTCTTCTATTGTCGGTTGACAAAAAAAAAAAAAAAAAAAAACCTCGTATTTAACTAAAAAAAAAAAAAAAATTATATTTTAAAAAAAAAAAAAAAAAAAAAATAAATAAATAAAATAAATAGATGTAGAGAGGAGTGGGGGGGGGGGGTGGGGGGGGTGGGGGTGGGGGGGGGGGGGTGGGGGGGTGTTCGGTGATGGGTGAATTCAAATGGATTAGGCTGAATGAACAAAGGCAACAATCCTTCCCACCCCCCTTTTGCTTCACAATTGATAACTTATTTACAATAATGTGATTAATATTAATAAATTATTATTAACTTATTAATTTAATAGTCTGAGTTAGTCTAAGCATGGGATTCATTTGTAATATTTTAAAATAATAATTTAAATGAATTTTGGGGTTTTTACCATGGTACCAACATGGGTGCCGCCGGTTCACCCAAAGGCTCTTGACTACGGGTAATTAATTAACTAAGGCTATGAGAGAGAGAGTGCTTTCATCTTCTCTTTTCTTTTTTTTCTCCTTTCATTCATTTGGGTGGTTTTTATTTTTGCTGAGTATCTCAATGGGTACTTGGGCTTTTATTCTCTCTCTCCATCACACTTGTTGTGATTAAAATTGCTATTGGAATAGGGTGGGAAAAAAAAACCCTAATTTTCACTTGATACCCACATAGGTGACCTCATGACATCCCTTATTCGATTTTCTCTCTCTCTCTCTCAATGCCCCACTTGCCCAACTTGATATTTGGGCATTGAGATGCACTTCACTAGTCACGATAATTGGAACAACTACTGAGTGTGGTGTAGTGTGTGGAACAACAAAGTGTCAAATAGCCTTTGGAAAAGGATAAAACAAAGTGTCCAACTTACGATACCCAACCTTTTCCCATCATCCCTAAACCCTAAACCCTAAAACTTAGGTGGGCTTCTAAATCCTACTATGTTGTTTGCTTGCTTATAATATACTAGTTTGAACCCGTGCCTAATGCACAGGTGTGTGTGTATTTGACGTTACATATTACAAAATTACAACTACACTTTAGTAAAAGACATCATCATATTATATATTGTAAAGGACGTCGGGATGAGAAATGAGGCTTCCCCTGAATCCGTCCGTCATCCATCCCCACTCTTTGCTTGGCTTCTTAGTTTGAGGGTCTTACAACTCTGGGACCCTCTCCCTAAAAACCCTATCTACCCAAATTCCCTATCCTGCTGTCCACAATTTGCCACATGTTTTGTTACGAGTGGCATTATTTTGGGTCAAATTATGGGACTATGAGGAAGTGAGGTAGTGTGTTTTCCATCCCCATGAATGTACACGTCTCTCAGGGCGTTGGTTATCTGAATTTTTTTTGGGGAATAATAGTCGGGTTTGGGGTTTAAGATTTATTTTTTAAAGAATGGGTTCAGGTCTCGGTTTATAGGAGGGGTGAATATGAGGCGAAGGCTAGGGGTTGAATAAATACATTTGAAGGCACATATATATGTACATTCTCGAAGCTTTAACCCAAAAAATAATATTCTTGATTATTATTATTTTATAATTATTAATTATTATTATAATTAAGGGGGTTTTTTTTTTTTTCCCCCTAAACTTCTAAACCTTTTTTTTGCCCCCCTAAACTTTTAAACCTAATTAAAAGAGATAATCCTCATGGGAATCCTAATGTGATAGACCCTTAATCGTTTCAATAGTGACTAAGCTTCAACCCCCGAGACCCTCAAAGACACAAACACCACGAATCCCACAAACCCTAATTCCCCAAACCCTTAAAAGACACAAACAAATAGATAGATGGACTCTCAATGACACAAATAAACACACTAACCCTAATTCCCAAACCCTTAAAGACACAAACAAATACATAGATGGACTCTCAATGACACAAATAAACACACTAACCCTAATTCCCAAACCCTTAAAGACACAAACAAATAGATAGATGGACTCTCAATGACAAATAAACACACTAACCCTAATTCCCAAACCCTTAAAGACACAAACAAATACATAGACGGACTCTCAATGACACAAATAAACACACATACACACACACCTTCACCTTCAAAATACATAGCTTCAAAGACACAAACACAAATTGACCCTCAAAGACATTAAGCAAACTCTCAAAGAATCATATAGTAATCCCATACAAACTTTTCATCTTGCCATAATAAAAATTAAACACCCAACATAGAAGAACCATTTTGCGATAGATTCCCAACACTTGAGTTGTTGTCATATCTTGTGTTTAGGGAGGTTAATTTTTAGTTTAGTTAGTGGTTATTTTAGCTAGTAAGGTAGAATGCTAACTTCTAAAATCATCGGTAATAAGTTTATTTATTATTGCCATTTACGAAGGAAGTGTCGTCAACAAGTTTTGAGTTAGTTAATAAGTTTATTTATTATTATCGCCATTTATGAAGAAAGTGTCATCAACAAGTTTTGAGTTAGTTAATTAACTAGCTATCATTTTAAGTAAGAGTTAAAATAAGGGCAAATTTGGAAGGAGGGGTTAGAGGTCCAATTATTTTCATGGGAAGATGGGGATGGATATTGAGAATTTAAAGAGGGGATGTGGCTCTTCTAGGGCTCTTTAGTTCTATTCCATTTTTTATTTTTATTTAAAAAAAAATTCCTTTCTCATTTTTATTTTATTTTTCCATAGAAATTTGATGAAGAGTTTAATTACCTTTTTTTTTTTTTAATAGTTGTCACATAGTTGTAAAAGATTGATTGTATTATTATTCTTGATTTTATTAATTTTCCCAACATTATGATTCGCTTGGAAGGTAAATTGCAAGGCCCCTTGTTTGAGCTTATTTACATCTTGTAGGAATTGGGGTTTAAATAATTAATGTTTACGATTAAGGTTTAAGTCGTGTTTAAATCTTCTCACACTTATTCTTCCCAATTAATTTTCCCAAATGTTTTCTAAGTCCTTAGAATTGAAGTGATATCAAATACAAATACATATTTATGAAAATTGTAAAAAGGTGGGTATCATGTTGGGGCAAGTTTTTAATTTCACACATGTTGGTTATATGTGTGTATACCTAGGTTGATACCCGATGAAGGTTTGGCGATTTTTCTAGTATATATTTATGTTATATATATTCCTTTTTTTTCAAAAAAATTACCCAATTTTTTAAAATAAAAAATCACAATGTTTCTACCTAGTGTTCAAACGAGTTAGGATATTTAAAAAAAAATTCTAATAAATCTTTGGTGCATTACATCAAAAGGTCTTTGAGTTCTTGGCCCAAATGAGCATTGAGTTTGGCAACCATGTTCAAGGTTTTGTCGGTTACTTCAAAAGCTCTTTTGAGTCCTTCGGCCCAAATGAGCATTGAGTTTGGCAACCCAGGTTCAAGCTTTGGTTGGTTACTTCAACATGAGCTTCCAGGCTTTAAGAAAAAGGTTCAAAAAATCCATAAATCATATGCAGAAAATTGGAAAAGAATTGTAATTTCAGGGTACACACTCTTCTACCAGTTTTTTAAAAAATTTAATTAATTAATTAATTATTTATTTATTTATTTATTTAGAGAATTGTGGTTAAAGGGTCAAACCCGGTTCTTTGATTTTTAATTTAACCACAAGTCAGGGGTCCATATACCGTGCCCTTATCTATTTGCATCTTGTGACGGCAAAAGCTTAAGACATGAACTTTGGGTGATGTTGGTCTTGACATCACTCGAATGACATCAGTTTAGGCCTTTTTATTTTGGGAATTCCCGCAACCGTTGAAAACAAACAAACAAAACAAAACAAACAAACTAGGGTTGAGTTTTAGGGTTTAGGGTTTTTTAAATTGTTATAATTTGTCGAGTCCCCCCCCAAGCTCCAAATTTAGGACACACATCATACACCTCATTTGGTTGAATTCACTCCTACCCAATGGGCATTACTTTAATTTAGTCTTTTTTGTTTTGTTCCTTCTAGGTCTCTAATTTTAGGCACCATTTTTAAATTTTTCTTTGTGGGGACATTTGTTTCATTCTTGTGTCGACACCATCAATGCAAATTACATATAATAAAGGATGTCGTGACGTGAAGCATCATTTCATCCATCTGTCCCATCATCCATCCATCCATCCATTCGTCCAGTCATGTTTTAGTAATGTGCTTTGTGAGTTGCATCTATTTTTCATGCTATTAAAAGCTTTGGATAGGGTCATGTTTTTTGAACTTTAAGATTGTGTTTTCTATTATTATAAATAGAACCCTAAATAATTGTTATGCATTTAAGGTTTATCTATCTATTATAATAGTGCTTTTTCTTCTCTTTTTTCAAAAAAATTCTTTTTAAATTTTTTTTATGAAAGTGGCACATTTATGCTGAGAAAATATATATTGCATACTTGGGGGAAAAAAAAAAAACATGTTTTTTCACTAAGAAGTTTTATCAAAAACTTTCACAAACAAGGCTATTGGAAAAATTTCCATCAAGTTAGTAGAGAAAACACTGATCTCCAGTAATGGGAGTTATGGGAGAGGGGGTTTTTTTTATAATTTAATTTATAAAAATTATTTAATATTTTGAATAAAAATTATTTGTTTGTTGGGTGTGTAGATTTTTTAAAACATTCCCTCCTTGTAAGTGTAAAATGAAAATTTGAAATTTATTTACACTCCATGTAAGTGTAAATTCTCATCCATATTTGTGTAAGCGTACTAATGTAAATGCCTAACTTTGGATGTGTACATTCTATAGAACTGTGTAAATCCATTTAAAACCATGTGAATGTCAATATAGATAATTTTACATTTATTTATCATATAAATTAGTGCAATTTTTCTTTATTTTTTGGCAAAAGAAAAAAAATTGTGAAAAAAATTGTCAACATGGGTGCCAATGAATAAAGAATTCTCAAAGCCCTTAGCAATGGCATTTTATGGAGCTGACAAAATTGGGTTTAGGGTTTAGGGTTTAACCTAGCCTACATGAAGAATTTGTTGCTGCCCTTTGGTATTCATGTTGGTTCAAGCCTCATGAATTTTTCACTGACAATGTGCTCCTTCTGCCCACTTTCAAAAAGCAATAAGAAACATTTATTTATTTATTTAAGCAAAAAGAACACTTATTTATTTATTTATTTATTTAAAAAGAACATTCCAAAGTGGGGCAATGGGAATAAATTAATAAGATGTAGGGTGAATGAAGGCCATGGGTGGGAGAAATACCCCAAGATTGAGGGACCCAAGCTCTACTACCCCCCTCATCCTAAACCCCACATTTCATGAATATTTCTCTTAGAAAAGAGAAGAGATTTTACGCCTACTATTTAAGAGTGGGATGAAAATTATATCTCTAGACATTGAAAGAAAAAATTAATTGACTACATATTTTAGGTGTGAATGATCAACAATCGAGTTATTAAGGTTTGAGTTAGTGTTGGGCAATTTTTTAAATTTTTATGAAGAACATTTGATTTTCATACTAAAACATAAATTAAAATTGTTTTGGTTCCACACATAAATGGAATCATTAAAAATCTAATTCTAGGTTTGATTTTTCAAAAAACATATTTATGCATAAGTTTTGAAAAAATTTCAATATCAATTTACTTTGAAATATTATAACTAATTTTTTTATAAATTGAAACGAAAATCAATTTTATAACATTTCTCAAATTCTAAATTTGGATTTCTGAATTCAGAAAAATGTGACTAACATATTATGAAAAAAATAATTTTTCAGATATTGTTAATAAATGAAATTTTTAATGTAAATTGACATGTGAACTATGTCCAACCAACCGTGTATCTCACTTGGTCAATAGCACTTGTCCTAGTTAACCCTATTGTTCCCTTCTTGTTTAAATTCTCAATTGCAAATTCATTGTAGTGAAAAAATTTCGGAATTCATTAGAAAATGAGTGAATTTTTGAATGAATTGGACCCGTGTTTCCTTGTAGGGTTTAGGGTTTAGCTTGATGAGAACAAGCAATGCTTTGAGCTATAGTTGACCTATTCAATTAAAGTATGTCACATTAGCAAACATTCTCAAATCCTTGGACTCTATAATGAGTTTGTGGTTCAAGAGAGGAACTTTAGCTCTTAGGTTGGGTCACTTGATTGAAACCCTAGTTTAGATCCCAACCTACAACACCCACTAATCAATCCACCATGTATTGAAAACTTGTTTTGCTTCAATTCATGCGAATGAATCATCAACTTACAAAGCTTACACATTGGAAAACTATCTTGTAAACCTTCCTACTTGAACAACTTCACACTACCTAGGTAACTTCTTAAATGAGTGAAGTAAAACCCCTTTTACACTAGAGCCCAAAAAGCCCATGACCATCAAAATAAATAAAAATCTATGATTTGAGGAAAAGCCATTTTAGGGTTCACGTTCACTTTACACAAGGTTGAAAGGACCAAGGGGCTAGGGAAATGTTAAATGGATGAAAAATTAACATTAAATGCATTATGGATAATATTTCATGGTCTAACAAATTTGTTTTGTTAGGCCCACCTTGCCATGTGCACTTTTAGCAACAAGTCTTTTATACCATAAGCTCAAAAAAATCATTATTGGTCATATTTTGATGGTCCACACTTAGGTTTTTTTTTCAACTTTTTTTTTTAGAGGTGGGTTGGACATTTGTTAGACCATGAGCTCAAAAAGTCATGATTGATATTCAAACATTTTGTCCTGACTTTTTTCTCAATAATTTCAATATTGTTTTTTGAAGGTGGGCGGAAGTTCATTAGACCATGGGCCCAAAAGTCCCGTTTGATAAAAAAAGAAAATTATTAAAAATTTTATTTTTATTTTTGACTCTTCTAAAATCCATGGTGATCCTACTTTTTAAATGAAGAAAATGGAGGAAGAGGAAATTGATGAAGAAAACCCTAAGTTAGTGTAAAGAGAGGGTTCTCAACATTGCCATAGTCATGATCCCTCCCCATAGTGTAAAGGGGGGCCTAAGTAGGGAATGCATTTTAAGTACATGGGATATTATAAGTGGTTCCTGTGTAGGTAAATAAATCATTTGGTGGGTACCTATTAGGTAGGTAGGTAGGTAGGTAGGTAGATACGGCAAAAGTGAACCAGCACCCACCAGGGTCAAGTGCACCGTGAAGGATGGATGGTAAGTGGTCAAGAAATAGTTGGGTCCCAGTTCCATAGCTAACCATGGTGATTCGTGCAATTGCCTTTTTATTACCTACGTATTAACAACTAACTTGCAGGTTGTCAGGACTCCGTAGGTAGGTAGTAAAAAATAAAATAGCCTTTACCTTTGTATATTCCATCTACTTATTTACTAGTCACCTATTTTCCTACCTCTTTACCTATATATATATATACACATAGGACCTACTTCTTACAAAATGGGTTACCGAGGTGAAACCAGATATTAACTCAGTTGAGGTTCATCCATCACTGAGACCTAACTGACATCCAATGGATGGTGTCCTGATGGGTGCTGGTGGGTTGGCTCTGGCCCATTGGGGTCATCCATTCCCTTCAGTTTTGGTTTGTTTGTTTGTTTGTTTGTTTTTGGGTTGTTCTTCCCTTTTCTCTCTTGAAAGGAAGGAAAGGTTGCAGGTCAATTAGGCTGCTTGCTAGTTCAAAAGGCTTTGCAAAGCTGATCAAAGTGTTTTTTGGAGCTGGGATTAAATGAGTAGACACTGTCACTTAAAAGTCTGGCACACCAATGAAACGAAGGGGCCCCTAGTGATGAAGCAAGTTCTGATCCTCTGACAAGAAGATTCCTGTGAAACTCAGCATTGAATGCACAAGGTTCGAGACTAATTATAGTAGTTGGTACATGTAGGAGGAGCAGTGAAAATATATGTAGCAGCCAGTGGAGGGCACTCAGGAAAAAGGAAATTGGGGATGAAACTGAGTTTTACTACTAAAATTGATGGAAATAGCCCAGTTAGTTATTCCGTTTTCGTAAAATTTCGTTCCCAGTTAAGCATTTGATGCCCTATTATGCCGAAACTGGCCGTTCTCGCCCCCTAATCGCCTAACACTTCGGATAACTTATAAGTCATTGCTGCTATATATTGGTGACCCGCAGGACCTATTGCCTAAATATGGCGATTTCATAAAAGAGACCCTCTTCAAAGGCAATTTTGGCATTTAAAAATCAAATTAAAATCCTTTATATGAGTTGCACAGTTGCACTGGAGTCTTTTCTATTGCCAAGTGATGAAAATTTCTTTATGAAAAGAAAACACCGGTAATACAATATAGGCAACACCTTCCATGTAAACAAAAATGGAGTTAAAACCCCCTCCATGGTGTTTTAACTCTTAGGTGAAGAAGTGTTCCGGTTTGTGGTTGTTTTAATTAGGGTTAGGGTTTTAGTTAGTCAATTGGATAGTGGCAATGGATTTTGGTGGTCTTCACAAATGAGATGTTATTGTTTATGTTTTGGGTTTGTTTGGTGGTTTCGAGATTTTTGTGTGGTTTATCAATGTGAGTTAAGGTTTGCAAAGTTGGGGGGTTTGTAAAGCTGCAAGAGTGGTCATCGTGGTAATAATAATAAGCATGTGGGTGGTGGTGGTGTGGCTTCTCCATATGTTAGTATTGTTGTTCATGTTTGACCTAAATTCCCATCACATTGTTTTTCTTAGTGGGAAACAATGGTGCCAACAACAAGCAATTCTCCCATTCAAAACAAGGTAAAGCTAATAGAGTCACCATCATTTCTCTTGTCGTAGCAATGAAAGATCTTTCTTCAAGAAATAGTGTCCCGTTTGGGATTCTTTACAATTTTGTTGTGAGAATTTGGTTTAATCCTCTACTAGGTGAAAAGATTTTGCTCGAAATTTTGACCATGTATACACATGTAGAAAAACATTTTCTATAGCACTCTTTTGCACTAAAAGATTGTTTGCAATAGTGTTGTGTGCAACAATAATTTGCTTTGTGATAAACTTACCCTATTAAACAAGGGGTGTGTCACATCGTGGCCTTGCAATTTACATTTTGCTTCTCTTTTTTCAAGTGTAAACTTTTTTTTCTACTTGTTGAAATATTGGGTTGCAAAATAAGGTGGACCATTTTTCGCATCACATTGCAATTTTTTGTAAAGTGTTATGCATTGACATGTCATACAACCATCACTATGCCAAATTTTTCATTAGAGTCAAAATTTTAATTTGAATAAGAATTTTTTTTAATAAAAAATTGCACCATATATATACCACATATAGAGTAATGAACTTTTGAATTTCAAAAATATCAACTAATTTTTTATTTGTGATTTTATATAAATAATTTCTTTTAATGGATTGTGTTTGGGATATTTTATAGGGTCTCAAAATATGATATATTAAAGCAAAAGGAACATAGATGTAAAAGTTTTGTTAGAAAAACATTAACCCCATAAAAAGTTAAGGACTTTTAAATGTCCTAAAATGAACCTTATTTTCAAATATTCTCATTTTTTATGGATTTCAATATTTTTTGCTCTTGAAACGGATGTTAAAAATTTATCTAATTGGACTTTTTTTATTCATATAATCTTTGTTAGTTCATTAACCATTTTGTAGTCCCCCACTTAAGCAATGGTATCATATATATACTATCATTTTAACATTGATGAATGAATTTCTTAATGGACTATTTATCTATCATAATTGAATTGTTGTATTTTGCAACCACCCTAGTGGAAAATCTGAAACTTTTATATCCTTATTATGTGGTTGTATATGCATGGACTTGTCTTGTGATTGTAAATGTCACATTTTATCCATGTGAACAAGCTTGTGACTATTGTAGTTGGTCAATTGCTTTTCAATTTTGCTTCTATTTTTTCAAGTGTATCATTTTCTTTCAATTTGGTGAAGTGGTGGAAGATTTGAAATCTACAAAAGGTTTCCCTTTTCTTGATTTTGGTAGCAAAAAATTAGTCCAAATACAAGCAAGACTTGAAGATGTTTGTTTAGTTTCATTATGTAACTATACAATATTTTGAACATTTCAACATGATTGAGCTTAGAGTTAAACACTAATTGAAAAATGTAAATTTCATTTGATAGGTTTTGATTGCTACAACAAAACTTAAAGTTTTGCTAAAGATATCATCAAAGCAACAACTATAATAGGTTAGTTTTTTCAAATGTTAGGTGTGTAATTTGTGTTTGAATATATGTGTTGATCAACATAGCTCATTTGTGTTTCTACTTGAACCTTGCCATACACATGCATATTGCGTTCAAATCAAGAGCTTGAGCTTGCTAACTTCGACCATAGTTTTGAGTTTTGATTTCTTTTTGTTTTCTTTTTTTTTGCATTATTAATCGTTGGATTTTGAAACAGGTTTGGTCAAGATGAGCATTGCTACATTCTTGGTTTTATAGTTTTTTAAGGTGTTTAAGTTTTTTTTTGGTCATTTATGGTAATATATTTGTTTCACGTTCTTCCAAAGTGTTAAAATTTTGATCTAAATAATGTTCCTTTCAAGAGATCTTCTATTATTTTCTTTGTTGTAGGTTGTTTGGTGTTGGCAAGATATTATGTCAAAGTTATTATACTAAAAGGCAATTAATTATAATATAATGGAGTTCAACATTGCATTACAACATTTATCTTCTTGGTGTTCTAATGGCATTTAATCTTAGATTGCAAAGACCTCATGCTCTAGGTTCAATTTGATTTTTGTGTGTTGTTTTGTAGAGCTATATTTCAAAAATGAAAAATCTATAAACCACATATTAATGTGTAAATATTATCAAAACAAATTGGATGTTGGCAAACCTTTAGACTTAGTTTTACAAAATCACATCATTAATAACAAACCAAATACGATTATTTTAAAATGTTAAATAAAATAAAATATATTTTTTAATTGTACCACAATCTTGCATTTGTTCAATGCTCCAATTACAAGGACATGGACAATACAAAATGCATGGAAGCATTGTGAATGTTCCAACAAATTTGAAAATGTATTGCTTTTGATGCCATAAAAATATATATATTTTTAATTTTTTTCTTTAAAAAATTGGAATACGTTCAACACATAAATGAAAAACATATTGAATCCTAAATAGATTATTGATGACGATTCACGATCATTGACAATTATTCCAAGAGAAGGTTTTCAACCACTTGGATTATTCCATCGTGCACATTTTGAAGAATATAATTTTTCTATGTTGTTTTTTGGCCATACAAGACCATCTTTTGCATGTTCATTACAAAAAAACACAAGTTGAAATCACAAGTGTTAATAGAAAAATTTCATATCATGTAATAAATATATATTTTCAAACAATTGAAATCTTAATACACTTTATATTGTTTTCTATAGGGATCCATATCCAAAAATAAAATTTATCATATCAAATTCACATAAGTAACAATGTGTCAAATAATGTAAACTTAGACAAAAAATTGAAATCGAATTTAGGTTATAGAAAACTAGTTTGTATAAAAGCATCCCTATACTATTTAAATTGTCTTCAAATTATTATTTTTTGCAATGATTAGACAACTTGGCTTGTAATTTTTTTTGTAACATTTATCACAAGTGTAAATGATTGGTTAATTTTTATATTTTGTGTATATTATTATGAACATAAAGATTAATGGTTTTCAAAAAATAATAATAACACTTATTTTTAATCAATGAAATATATATATATATATAATCAATCAACAAGTTTGGTTCATGACCATGGATTGATATTGTTTATATATGCTCCTATTTTTGGAATTTTTACAAACAAAGAAATTAAATGTTTTGTGATTCCAATCTTTGTGAAACAACAACTTGAATTTTTTAGAAACTTGTGGACATGGGATAAGGTGTAGAAATTCCATTTGATGACTTTCTTTCAAATTATTTATAAATAAATAAAGATATTTACTTATTTGCTTTACAATGCACATTACAAAAACCAAAATTCTATTTAAAACATAAACCAGATTATATATAAATAAATGTATTTAGCATACATGTAAAACTTTTATGGAAAGCAAATATAGATGCACAATTTATTTTATATCCATATGTTTTTTCATCTTATTTTTTTATTTAATAAATTTAATAAATTTGTGACACAAAAAATGAAATCCATATTTGACAAATGTAAATGTGATGACATTAAAGCATTTGAGCGAATTAAATTTTTTTCGGAAAATGCATTTTTAAATGCACACCAAATGTCAATATAACAAATAATACAATATTGTGTCAATTCCATTATATCATTGCACAAGATCATTTCAATTTGTAAACATATGTGCAAAACATGATAGAACTTTTATATTATTATTACAAAAAATAGATTATTTATCTATAATTTCAACAAATTTTCACTTTAAATCATTAATTGATAAATACAAAGCACAAAAACAAACAATAAATCACCTTTTTTAGCAAAATTTGTTACAAATTGTGATATGAAAACATCTAAAAAATGTAAACATAGTAAGATTACTTGTTGGGTCTCATTTAATTTTCATAAAGATCCAGAAACCATTATAAAAAAATATTGCTCTTATTTAAACCTTTCAATATACTAAAAATTGAGTTAAAAGGTCAACATCTTTTGATGGAAAAATGTCTATGTGAATGCAAAAGATGATATTGAAAAATCTAAAGAATTTTTTTATATAATTTTCACATTTCAAATCAATATGGTGATGAATGCAATAATTTACAATCAATCACAAGAACAAGAGTGGCTCCATCATTTATTTATGAATATTTGGGGCACTGGGTAGGTGTCAGCCCTTACGATTTTGCGGAGTACACCAAAATACATGAAATGATTTTTGAAGGAAATATTTTAGATGAAATCTTTTTTAATGCAAATAATCCACAAAACAACAATATGTTTACAAATACCAAAGAAGTTGAATTATATGATTTAGCATATGAACATTTTTTTAATTCAAAAAATTCAGAAAAATAAAACATCAATTCATAATCTTTCCAATCAACAAATAGATGAATGCATACCATATGTTGAAAAAAATTTACGTCAAACATGAGAAAACTTAATGATGAACAAATATTTACTATATATATATATATAAACTAAATATCCTTTAAAACCTTTACACATTTTTCTAACAAGAGGTGAATGCACATGAATTTTTTTCACATTAATGTAATACCATACAAAGCATGTTAAAATATTCCATAAAAATATATTCGAAATGTTGACCTTATAAAACCAAAAGTCACGCATTAACATACACAAGAAAAGCAATGATACAACCATGGATTTTGCACTTGCCATTCCTTTAAACAAAAATCTTGATGAATTCAAAGCATTGAGTGATGAAAAAATGATAATTTAATAAAAACTTACAATCAACTATGATTGTTAGTAATAGATGAAATATCATTGGTGCACAACAAAATTTTAACATTTATTGATCATAGATTACATGTAATAAAACAAATTCAATCAATTTATTGGCGGTCTTGATTTTATAATGACATGTGATTTTTTTCTAACTTCCTCCAATTTGTGGTTCATGGATTTTTAATTTAAAAAATAACAAATTCAATATTTTGGAACAAAATTTTGGCATGAAAATGTTATGAATTACAAAAAATGATGAGAAAAAAATATTTTAATTTCATTAACATTTTGAATAGGTTTCAAACTACTTCACAGAAAAAATGAGAACATAAATTTCATCAATAATATTTGTTTAAAGTTGCCACCAATAGACAACACACTACCACATTCTATATAAACCTTAAAACCACTACCCATAATAAAAATTATATATGAAAAATTCCATGTCAAACATTCAAATTTGTCACACAAGATGTTCATTCTAAAACACGTCCCTTTCATTTCAAATTGATATTAACATTGCCATTTCTCACACATGTGGTTTCCATCATGGATTATTACTTTTAAAAAATATGTTAGTAGAAATATAGGTTGGAAATTTTGCAACATTATATGGTCTTGTAAATGGCACTTTTCAAGGTTATACATTTTTTTTTTCTAAACCATCAATATGGGTAAAATTTTAGGGTCCATGGATAGAGTTTTCCTTTAAAGTAATCCTCTCTTCACCCTCTCTTTGGGCCTCGTTTCCACTCACTATCCCCCCCTCTTTGAGTGTGGTCCCCAAAGTAAGGATGTTTTATTAAATCTGGGTATGAAATTCTGAAACTCAGCATTTAGTGCACAAGGTTGGAGGTAATTATAGTAGTTGTACATGTAGGAGCAAAGTGGTGCCTTTCTGAGTTTGACCCCCCCAGCCCGTTGTTGAAGAAGGCTAATGTACTTTTGTGCAGGTGTTTTTTTTTGTTGTTGAATCTCACCCGGTTTTGGACCAAACTCAAGGTACCGATGCCATGTTGTCGTCTTGTCCTGACTTTATGGAAAACTCTATTGTTTTATGTAAGATGGATGCAACTTCCAATCACAGGACTTCAAACCTTCAACAGTCACTTGTTCCCCCAGAGTTTCCATGTTGACACCACTTGCTGCATATAAGTATCTTGTAAGTTGTGTTTTTATGTAGTAGATGTGTGCAGCGTGATGATGTTTGTGTTTTTTATGTAGATGGCTGCAACTTCCAATCACAGGACTTCAAACCTTCCACAGTCGGCTTGTTCTGGAAGAGTTTCCATGTCGACACCACTTGCTGCATATAAGTATCTTGTAAGTTTAGTATCTTAGTGGTGGTGTGCAGCGTCATGTGCTTTTCTGTAGATGGGTGCTTCGTCCAGTCACGGGATTTCAAACCTTGCACAGTCACTTGTTCTGGGAGAGTTTCCATGTTGACACCACTTGCACAAGTACCTTGCAACTTTTTAAGTACTTTAGTTGTGCAGCATCTGGTCTGTAACTTGAGCTCTTCCAGGGACCACTTAAAAAAAAAGCTTCTTGGGAATGAGTTTTTTCTCCTTTTTCTAACACACCACCTGTCAGCATTTCTCTTGGCGAGTTGATGGAGAAGGAGTTTCTAGAGTCAACAATTTTTCCTTTGGGATGAGTTAAGCATAATTTTATGAATAAAAATATTCCTATGTCAGTTTAATAGCTAAGAAAAGAAGAAACAAATCAAACCCAACATTTGGGTTGAGATTTTTAAGGAGTTTCTAGAGTCAACAACTATTCCTTTGGGATGAGTTAAGCATAATTTTATGAATAAAAATATTCCTGTGTCAGTTTAATAGCTAAGAAAAGAAGAAACAAATCAAACCCAACATTTGGGTTGAGATTTTTTTAAGGAGTTTCTAGTGTCAACATTTTTCCTTTGGGATGAGTTAAGCATAATTTTATGAATAAAATTTTTCCTATGTCAGTTTAATAGGTAAGAAAAGAAGAAACAAATCAAACCCAACATATGGGTTGAGATTTTTATTGTAGATTCTGTCACTGATAATCAAACAAGTTTTTGCTGAAATATTCTATTATTTTGAAAAAAAAAGAAGAAGAGTGCTGCAAGCAATCCCAATTTGATTTTTTCAACAAATTTTGCTGAAGTATTCTATTATTTTTGAAAAATGGGTCCTGCAAGCAATCCCAATTTGAGTTTTTCAACAAATTTTGCTGAAATATTCTATTATTTTGAAAAAATGGTGTCATGCAATCCCAATTTGAGTTTTTCAGAATTTTGATAGTTGAAGAAGACAAGTCAATAAGGTCCAGTTTCTATTTTGTAGTGCTAAAGCCAATGGGTGGACAATGATTCTTGTCTTGAAGACATGTGGAAAAAGGAACTAGAAGGAAGACAAATGAGCCAATGCTCAACAAATTTAATCACATGTTACAAAACATTTCACTTTGAAAAAAAAGATTCTTATGCAAAACTTATGTTAGGGCAAAAGGATTTCGCAATCTTTGGATTTACCAAGTTTGTTGGTTCTTGCAAGAGCTAACATTCAAGGGTCCTCGAATCCTTAAGTGTTGACAAAATTCAAAGGTGTTTCTATTCTTTGAATTTTGAACCTGTCTTATTACTAGCTTGGGAAAATGATTTGCAAGTTGAACAACTATTGGAAGCATTCCAAACACAAACTTCCTAAGATATAATCAACTCTTAAGGAGAGAGGAAATAGTGTTAAAGAATCAAATGAATGCCACAATGTTGATCTACAAATAAGCTAAGCCTATTTTCTATAAGTCCCTAATAAAAAGAACTCCATCAATTCTATGTAACAGAAATACTACATAAAATGAGCAAGCTTTTGTCAGAATTGACAAAGTTAGAAATGACAAAGTTGATGATGATTTGCATCTATTGAACATGAAGTTTCCTTTTTATAATTGAGAAAAATGAATGTTATTCAGATTCCACGATAATAATACAACAAATGAGTGATAAGAATTATTGGTTCAATTTTCAACACATTTGTTAAAATAATATTTGGGTATAGTTGTGGCAAATTGACAAACCAAATTTATTATAAACATGGGTGAAAATAAACCATCTCTATTTTGTAAGTAGCATAGGGCAATTGGAATAATACATAAGGTCTTGTATTTTCACTTCTCCGACCTATACAACTACTACAATTACTCTCGAGTTTTAACATTTCATACCCAGATTTAATAAAATTCCTTACTTGGCAGACCTCACTCAAAGAGGGGATAGGGGGGTGAAAGGAGGCTCAAAGACAGGGTGGAGACAGGAGGGTGACTTTAAGGAAAACTCTAATTACGGAAGTCAATGTTGAATTTTAATTTTATGCATTTGTAAAACAATGTTGAAAATTTGTTTGGAATTGTTTGGGGATCCTTGCCAGTGTAACTACTTGAGGAATTTGAGGATTAAAAAAACCCTGCAAGTGATGTAGCTGAACTGACAATCATCTATAATACAGTTTAGCCAAATCTGGCTATAAAAAAGGATATATGAAAATAAAAATGTTGAAAATTCCTTCACATTTCTGGCTACATGCTACAACTCAGTAAAGAAATCTGGCGATAATTCCACCCCAAAGAAGAAGGGAAAAAAAACCCCCCCTCTAGAAATAAGGCAAATAGAAAATCAGAAACACACATATTTTTTAGCCATTTTGAAAGAATGAAAATGCCAACTTGCCTAATTTTGAGCAAGTGCGGCACTAGCTGATCACTTCCCCTGAAGACACACTCAAGCAGAGGCTGTTTGCCATTATTTCTTGCTAAATGTTTCCAAGATCTTTCAAAATGGTTTTTGAAGCAACATTACAAATATATCTCTGCAGGTACTTACTTCTAGATCATCAACTTCCCACAATTAATTCGACTCTCAGTCTATAACATTTTGTCAAAGGTATAATAATATCATGAGCTAGTTTGAGGATTGAACTTACATGAGCGTCTAGAAATTGATGGTGCACTCACATATTGATCTCTTTCACAAAGTAAAGTCCAACTATATATCTATATATATGTATTGCTGATTGATCAAATCAAGGCTAAGTTGAACATGCCCAGAATTTCAAGCTCTCCAGTACTGCAGCTCCAACTATTCATATTTTCTACTTCTCAAAACAGTTGGAGGAATACTACATATTGTTAAACATATTGTTGAGAGATCATCAAATAGTTCACAGACTTATATAGTTCTTAAAATCATATAAGCCTGGCCCTGGTGTTATATACTTTTCTATTTCTTCATATCGGTTTGTTCTTGGTATTGGGTCCTTTTTTTAAAACTTTCATACAATCTTGGTCTCTTATAGGTATCGGGTTCAGGACTGAGTTTTGGTTGGTATGAGGCAAGTACTGTACAGATACTTGGGATTGAAACTGGTATGAAATTGGTACGGGGTTGGTATTACCTCAGTTTCCGCAGGTTGATACTTGCACATGGCTAATAATGCTACCAGACATGCTAGCTAGCCTGGTAACATCTTTTGATACTGGTACATGGACCAGAGTATCCTAGTACTTTGGCCATTTCAACACATCTTGGTTGAATAATTAATTAATTTTGAGGATTCCATTTCAGCAAATGATATATATTCCCCAAGTATTCCATCAGATTCTTTCATTTTCCTTCAGAAAAAATTATTTTCTGAAAACTTCAAGGTTTCTGAAAATAATATAAATGGTGCTGAACTGGCCCAAGTAGCATACAGTAGTATGTACCATGTGCAGGCCTATCTATATACATGGCGATCAACATTGGAAAAAACAAGTGTTGGGTGGTTCTTTACTTTGATGAAGAACCAGTTTTGAATAAGAAATGCAAACTTTGTGTAGGTTCTAGTTCCACACATAATTGGAATCGTGAATCTGGTTCTGAGTTTGAGTGTTTGAAGGAAATTTCAATTTCAGTTCAGAAAATCAGACTCAGTTCTGATCAGGTTCTCCCTCATCTAAACTGGAACCATCATCGATTAACTTTTGGTTAATCAATGGTCAATCCCCAGTTGGAATCACTTTTGTTCAAAAACATATATGATCTCAGTTCCAGTTTCAATAGAACCAGGAACCCAATTCCAGGTGCAGTTCTTCGAAATAAAGTATAATAAAAATATTTTTTTATTTTTACTTTTAAAAATTAGACCCAATTCCAATTTGGTTCTTACTGACTGGAACATGCGATTTTTACATACCAATACAGTATTGAGGAAAAATGCTGCATTTTTAATCAAGCTCATTCTATAGTCAAATCACTTAACCATTGTGACACCAGAATGAGGGGGTGACACCTACTGGGTCCCCTGGCAGGCCAAAATCATTTTAGGGTTGTGGGTTTGCACATATGAGAAGAAAATATGCTTAAAAGTTTTACAAAAGAGAAAAGGAAAGAAAAAATTTATGGAGTTGGTGAAACCCTAACAATACTTTATAGAAGCAATCTACATGGAATGGAAGTGAGAAAAAGGGAAGGAATAACAAGAGAGGACCAATCCAAAGAGAGCACCCAAAAGCGCAGATGCACACATACGTAGCGTCCACAAAAGAAAGCACCCAAAAGGGCAAATGCACAAATAGTGGCCGCAAAATGGAGCACACAAAAGCGCAAATGCACAAATAGTGACCATAAAAGAGAGCACCCAAAAGCATAGATGCACACATAGGTAGCGACCACAAAAGAGAGTACCCAAAAGGGCAAATGCACAAATAGTGGCCACAAAAGAGAGCACCCAAAAGGGCAAATGCACAAATAGGGGCCACAAAAGAGAGCACCCAAAAGCGCACAAGTAGCGACCATAAAAGAGAGCAATGGGTGGACTTGTCAAAGGGAGCAAAAGAGCAACCTTTGTCTTAAGTCCCTCACCTATCTATCTATTGGGCACGAAGCAAATCAAACAAAAGGATGAAAGAACACTTAGCCTGGAAGGGGCTTCCTCAGCACTAACAACTCACCTCAAGATGTAAATGGTGTAAACTCTTTGTAAACTCTTTGGGGTAGTTCAGAACATCAAAGTTTGTGGGACCTACAAAGGGCTGCATCCATCCAGGGGTTTTTTAATTTTTGGCAAATTTTGGCCACTTGGCAACCAAAAAAGATCCAATGTCCACAGGAAGGATTTTTGTGAAAAACTCATGCAACAAAGTTGCCAGATTTGGAGGAAACAAATTTCTGAAATTGCAATATGTAGACAATAGGTT
>Ga0116227_10008388_pt1 | contig 19525 bp, 18 predicted proteins | sample S1TSphgellanicum_FD_89693 | JGI IMG/M metagenome (GOLD analysis project Ga0116227, IMG submission 89693) | Host-associated microbial communities from peat moss isolated from Minnesota, USA - S1T2_Fb - Sphagnum magellanicum MG | ecosystem: Host-associated > Plants > Peat moss > Unclassified... | reverse complement strand
CAGCGCCCCCAATGAAGGGACCCCAAACGGCCCTTTTTCTTTTGGTTTGTTTGGGAGAACCCCACCCCCGCCCCTGCCGCTGCCGCTGCTGCCGCACTAAAGAATGAAATCCCCCCCCCCCCGCCCCCCAACACAGTTCTGTTGTTGTTGTGGATGAGCCGCAACAAAGTCGGTATTTTGGGCGTCTCACCTTTGGTTAGGGTTTCCCGTTGTGTGTGCTAGTTTAAAGTCGATATTAAAGTGCATTCACACTTGATGTTAATGACTCTAGTATTAAGTCCCCCCTAACACCAAGCTAACCATTTAGGACCTAAACCTATTTACCAGGAAGATTTTATGTTAAGTTCACATTCACCTACTGTTTAAACAATCACCCATTTTAACATTGGGTGCCACCTAGATTTTCACTTAACACTGACTTAACATTAGGTGTGAATGCACCACCTTTAGTAGCCCTAAATTTTTTCAGTCTTTTGAACCCCCACTTTTGCATGTACTTTTTAGCAGCCTGTGTTTATCATCAAATAAAGAATGGTGTTTAGGGCCCCCCCACATGATCCAGCACCCAATACAGCACCATCCAAAAAACACCTGTTTTGAAACTAAATCAGATGAACCCTAGGCCCGCGGTGAACCAGCATGCATCAGCGCACCATCCATTGGATGTCCATTACTACTCACTTGTGGATGAACCTCCACTTGAGTTAAATATTTGGTTTCACCTTGGTAATCAATTCGGTACCAAATAGGTCTCATATATAGGTAGATCGATAGGAAAATGAGTAACTACTAAGTAACTAGATGGTTTATTCATGAAAAAGGGCTGTTTTTTTACTACCTATTATTAACAACCTGCTTGTGAGTTGTTAGTAGGTAGGTAGAAAAAAGAGAAAAAAAAAACGTAACTGAGCTAACCACCATGGTTAGCTAGGGAACTGAAACCTAACCAAAAAACTGTTTACTGATCACTTATCATTCATCCTTCATGGTGCACTGGTGGGTGCTTATTCACTCTGGCCGAACTCTAGTTCAATCCTTCTTACATATTCCTTTCCACCTACCTACTTGCCTCACTTACCTATCCTTCTGTATAGGAGAAGGGCCTGAGTAGAGGCACTTCCATGATTTGAGATTTGTGCCCGAGGCCAGTAGCAGTGCTTTCTGAACGACTTATAGCCCACATTCCTGTGTCAAGGAGGCCTCATGTCTTCTTGCTCCCCTTGTACCCTCCCATCTTTCCCCTTAGTTGTCTTCATTGCCTTTCTTCTCAAGCTTTCTTCATCACCAAGGTTTCAAACAAAGTGGGGTGGGTATTAGAAATTGCATCAAATCCCACCTGGTGCCCATATCAGGTATCAAATAATCAAATGCCCAATTTTGATGTATAATCATGATTATTAAAGTTCAAATACCTAATTATTGTATATAATTACGGTTCTTAAAATTTTTGAAAAATTTTAAAAAATCATCAGGTCTTTGTTGGTTTTTTCATGAAATCTAATCATTTTTTTGAAGATTTTGAAATACGTGCAACCGGTGGTTCTTTGAATCTGATTTTTTTCAAATACCCAGACTCAATAGTTCTTTGATTCTGAAATTTTCAAATACTTGAAACTAACAATTCTTTGATTTTGAATATTTTCAAATACCCATAACCAACATGTGTTATAAAAATCAAATACCCACCTCACATTGGTTTCCTACAATTGGCCAGGAGATTGGAGCATTTTATTTTTTAATTTTTTAGTTGATGTTTGCATGGGACATGCAAGCTCCAAGCTCTTCTTTCTTTCTATTGCTACTTCCAAATGGGGCAAGGAGTTTGAATAAAGATTTTTTTTTTTTGTTTTGTTTTTTCTAGTCCCTTGCAAGGGTGTAGGTTTTATTTTTATTTTTAGATTGCAAAGTGGCAAGGAGTTCTAAGCTCCTTAAAACTCTTTTTTTCTTTATTTTAATTGTTGGGTGAAAGCACAATTAAGTGGACATATTGGACTAAGACAATTGCAATTTCTTTTATTACAAACTAGTGTGAACCTGGTGCATAATGCACCCGTCGAGTAATAATTGTCACAGAAAATAAAACCCATCAAAATAAATAAATAAATAAAGGTCCGGGCAGTTTAATTGACATAGAAAACAAAACCCATCAAAAAAAAAAAAAAAAAACAAAAAAAAAAAAAAAAAAAAAAAAAAGGTCCGGGCAGTTTAACTAACGCAAAAAACAAAACCCATCAAAAAAAAAAAAGGTCAGTGCTGGCCCGGGCAGTGCTCAGAAACTGCCCGGACAAACGAACAGACAGACAGACATGTAACTTTAATATATAAGATGGAGTTTGAGGATTGGGAATTGCTCAACTATCCCAAAGTTTCAAATCTTTTGGAATGTGATTGAAGACTCGATAAAAAAAAGAGGGTTTCACTTCTAGTTTCTTCCTTTTGTTATTCTTTTTTATTGTAATTGAAGTCATTAGATTATAATGAGTCATTGTGTGCAAGTTGTGCATGATACAACACATCATCGTGTGGGTTCATTAAATCCTTCAAATGAAAAGGGTTCAAATATGATTTATTTTTCATGAATGTATCATGAACTTGAAATGTAACTTGTGTGACCTTGCCTTTTATAAATGATATTCATGTTGTCATGGATCATTTTATACTTTCTATCAAGAACACCCATCTATTTTTACATCATGTTTCATTTTAGATGTATTTAGAATGGCCATTAGCCATAACTAGATTTGAAACATGATTCCATGTCACAACAAAAGATTTCATGTTGTCTTTTTGAATCCACAACCTCAAACATAATTTTGAATGTTCTAATTTATTTACATTGATAAGTCAAAGTCTCTCATCATTTCCCCAATAGAGATGAAGAGATGTCTTCATTTCCTTGCTTTGGTTATAATGGACTCTAATATCTCCAATGACTTTGCACTTTCTTTTGGCCCTTGGAAGTGGACATGATAATCTTTTGTTATCGTCACTCAAGTTTACATAAGTCCTCATTTAAATAATATTTCTATCATTAACATAGTAGTTGAAGCTAAAATTTATGTATGCATTTTTAATTTCTTGAATTGTAAATTTGATTCTTCAATTTGAAATTTCAAAACACTAATGTTTCATTTTCTAGGTGCTTTTACAAAACAATCAAACAAGACAGAAAAATGCTTATAGCACTTGGTGTTGATCCTTGGGTAAAAATAATTAATTTGTAATATCTTACTCATTGTTGAAGTTGAACATCTTGAGCACAACAACAAAATCAAGAAATTAAATTATACCACGTTATGAATACAATAAAATTATATGGTAGGATGATGCACAATTCTACACATACCAACAAAAGAAATACACATATGAAAAAAGAAATGAAAACATAGAAAAGAAAGACTAAAGTGTCATTCACACCTATATGTAGTGATGTCAATAATGATAATGTTAACTATCGTGATTCACATGTGGGCACAAATCATTAGTAATTAACTTACATGGCATGTTGATGTGGTTTATTTATAACATATTAACATTAATGACATCATTGATAATTTATTTACAAATCAAGGTAAAATTTCAAAATATGAATATTCATGTGCCTACCATCATTGTTAAATTATCAACCTATGCACAAGGTTGATAAGTTATCATCTTCATGAATTTTCCCACTCCATCATTACAACATAGTCCACAACATAATTTGTTCCATTGTTGCAACACAATTTGCTATATCATCATTGCAACATTTATTGCCATTGTGGCCACCCACATGCAACCTACACAACAATAATATGATAAGTTTTTCAAAAATTGCAAGGAATTTTATTGCCATAGGTGGAGGATGTGTAGGGCATGGATCAACATCCAAAGGCAAAATTGTTGGTGGACCCTAAAACAAACATGGTGTCGACAGTGCAAAGGAATAGAATTGTAGGAAATTTGCAAGTGCACATTCACGTGCAGGTTCCCAAGAATGGGAAGATGTGTAAAGATAAATGGAATAGATTCAACTCTAATCACAAGGGAATCGGAAACCATATTTTGTTTCTAGGAGATGATTACAAAAGAACATGACAAACATCACTTACTTCACCAATTTAACAAATAATTTTCTGATGCAATTGAAACCTTTTAAGGGAATTAGATCATTAATGCATTGTTTCACATGAAAGACTTGTAAGCATAAGGTAATGGGAATTACATTGCGCTAATATTAAGAGTTGACACACAAGAAGAACAAAATTCTACAAAGCCATTGTTGCATTCATTCATGGAAGAATTGATTGGTGATCATCATCCATGTGAACAATAAGTAAAACTAGAACAACATAATTCACAAAATGTAAAGGAAAATTTTGTGAATTTGGATGATGCAGTTAACCATCTTTAATAGGGTAGCCTCAATGGCCCTTACATTGTCAATTTTTTAGATTCATCATTTGTACCTACACCACCTCTAAAAACACCAATTACATTAGGAGGCATAAAACAAAATTGGAAGAGAACAAATACATTCTCACCAATTATTGACACAAACAATGAAAATAATAATTTATTTGTTGTCGCAATGGACAAAATCAAATTTAAGTAGGTCAAACTAGAAGAATGCCAAATTTAGATCCAAGATCACAATAACAAGGTTAGTTATAATACTTGAAGCAAATGAGACAAAAAACTTCACAAGACCAACAAAACCAAGGTAAACGTTCTTTCAAACCTTAGCACCACCATGTGTTGTGCTTTTATTCAATATAAAAGCACGATGTCTACATCTCTTTTTGTTGTAGATTCATCATCATAAAAAGTAATTGTAAATTTAGCTTGATGTTAAAGCTCTTGATATCAACTTGATTTGAATGCAAATTCATCTTTAGAAGAAGTAATTCCAAATTCAAAACACAATAGTTCAATCATGGCATCATTAAAGGCCAACTACCATGTCATTGAAATTTTTTAAATGCAAATTCAATTCACATGTCAATATTTCATTCTACATGGTCTATTTCCAAGATATTGTTCAAGTATGACTTTTTGTGTCGTTCCTAACATTACCACATCTTGCAATTCTACTTCAACATCATTGTCCATTATTTCTTAATGTATAGGCCTTTAATTATTAAGAAATTTCTATTCGATGACATTAAGATTCCCAATTCCATCTCTAAATTGAATTGAATCATTAAGGTTTGAAGGTCAAAATCTTTACCATAATGATCATGTTATAAAAAATGACAACAAACCACCACATCAAGGACAAAGAGGATGTGCAAATTTGTTTTTAAAAAAAACTTTCTAAAACCTTTTTTCAAGATCCTAAACACATTTTCTACAACACTTTTACATTGACTCAAATGTTTATTGAATAGGCCTTTGAAAACGGTATGGTGCATGTTTCCAACATGTTTGTAAAGAGTCATCAACCATGGCAACAAGGGGTAATATTTGTTGCCAAGTATGTAAGGTCAAATGTGTTTTACACCTTGACTTTGCTAGAACAAATCACCATGCATATACAGCTCTCTAGTACAAGCTGGAGATTCGAAAGATCTATGCATCATTCATTGAGTTAGGCATTTCCACAAAAATGTCTTGAATTTTCTTGTGGCAATCAACTACAATTGTAGCTACATGTTGTAACCTAAGTAATCAACTATTTGAGGTTTTTGGACATGTATTTGTGTGATTTCAATAGTTTTGTGGAATGATAGTATACCACAAAAGTTTTTGAACTTGGCCATAACCTTTACCAATTCTTTTCTTTTAGGCCACATGATTTGATTTTTGAACACAATGTTTAGAGCAAACATGAATTTTTGTTAAACCAAATGCACTGTTGACTTGTTGATGGTAAACAATTCAGTACATTAGAATAATTTTGATATGTGAACGATCTTATATAATGAACATGCAACTTGTATCCTTATAGGTATAACACATTAATGACAAATGTTTTTCATTTCCATTAAGTGTTTCAACTTCAAAGACACGTGGAAAACAAAACCCTTACCCAGCATGAAATGTTCAATCCACTAAAAATCATTGTATTATGTCATAAAAAATGGGATATCAAGTTGTGGACCTAGTTTTCACCCAATTCCCAAGTTTTCTATTGAAGAAAAATTTAGGATTACAAGACACATGAAGTTGATGCAACATAAAAGAATTGAGCATGGTGTGAAAAAACCTTTTACCCTTTTGACTATGTAATAGAAATTATTTTGTAAATTGAAAATTAGAATTTGATTTTGTGTCATAACAAAAGATGAGTGACTTTTGATTTTATAACAAAATCTTCAAGGATTACGTAAACAAAGCTAGATTATGAGACCTCATGACAACCTACAAAAAACAAGAAAAAACACAAACATGTTTAGAACTTATAACAAAAGAAAAAACACAATGATGTTGATCTATTATATGCAAAAAAAAAAACTCACAATGATACACATGTAAAGGTGCACAAAATAAAACAAAGAAAAAGAATGTGATAGTGAAGAAGCTAGAAGACACTAAACAAAGAAGTTGAATGTCACATTCCTCAATGTGATAGTGAAGAAACCATAAGACACTATGTGATCGGACAGGGAGTCTTTTAGGTTTGTATAGTGTGAATGTTATATTCGTTTGAAGGTTTAGGTGTTGAACCGTCGTCAACTTTTTACATGCAGACAGTGGGGTCTATCTTTTCATTATTTGTTAGTGGCTGTGAGTTGGAAGGTTTGTTGCTTGTGCGTTATGTGAGACAGGGTGGCAATTGAAGATGAATGGCGAAGCGAGACAGGGTGGCAATTGAAGATGAATGGCGAAGCGCAATTCATGGGTGCAAGGAAGACGGGAAGAACAGGAGGTTGGATGAAGATAAGAGACGGGATTCAAAGGAGAAAGAGCAAGTTGCCAGGTAGAAGAAAGATAATTTTTGGGTGGTAAGAAGGAGTTCGTAGGATAAATAGTTGCTGTTTTTTTTCGATGCGCCAGTAACTATATAATGGCTAACTTTGTTTTGGTTAGAAGTAGGACTAATCAAGGGTTGATGCTGAAGGTTGATGACGCTTAAAGGTGGTCTGAGCTGTAAAATTAGAAGCATATAGAAAACGACATTTGTAAGGGTTTGGGGAAGATCTTACTTGGATTATCCAACGGGTAGATCATAACACTTGAGTGGGAACCAGAAACCTTTTGGTGGGTATCCTTGGGACTGGGAAAAATGTGGGAGAGAGAGAAATAGGATGGAAGAAATCACAGCCAATATTCATATATCCATACTTCTCATAGAATTTTGTCCCTTTCTTGAGTAGTTGCAAACCAACTTGGCGTACCTGGTTTAGTTGTTGAGTAATACCCAGAAGTTGATCTATGTCAAGTCTTAGCACAAGCATTTATGTGCATTGATCCATGTACAGGGGAAGAGGGGAATTAATAGCTCATTAGAGACCGAATGAACATGGAAAGTTCTGACTTCAAGCCATACCCTACTAACATTTTGCGTTCACAATACAAGAATGCCGTTGCCTCTAACAACAACTAAGAACTACTGCTATTGTAGTAGATTTAGGATAGGTTGATGAGTGTGCATCTTTGTAGGAACTGTTCGATAATGGAGAATCAGGAGTTGTAGGACCCTAGAATCGGACTGCTGTAATGATGCCTGCTTGAAAGGAGATGAGTACTGACATTACACCAGGAGTAGGGTTGTGTGAAAAGTAGATGTTTTGTGCACCTTCTCTTTTTTGGTTATAACCAAACAAAAAAGTTGAATGTCATAGTGTTAAACGTAATAGTGAAAAAGCCCATTAAACAAAAAAATTGAATGTTACAAAGTTGACAAAACAATGATAAAATCAAAAGATGTGAAATAAATAAGTTGAATGTCACAATGTTGAACAAAATAGTGAAAAAGTTACAAAAGAAAAATTTGGAATGTCATTCAATGATGTCAAATGGACTTGACTATAAATGTGCAGAAAGGTGAAAATAAAATAGTTATTAAGGTCCATCTTTGGATAATGTTAAAACAACTCAAATTTGGATAATTAGTGGTAAAAATTGATTAAGTTTCTTGAACAACGATAGTGTATTGATGATAGTTACCTACAAACCCTAAGTTAAAAAACAATTAACCCTAACTTTTTGTGGCAAGTTATTGTTATGCACTAACTTTTTTTTAATAAGTTATTAACATGTGTGAATGAGGCATAAGAGGTAAAGAGAGAAGGCAATTGAAAGAGATAGACGGCAAGGGGAGAAATAGAAAGATGAAAAATTTTTTTAAAAAAAAAGAAAAAAGAAAAAAGACTACACACAAAAAGGCACACACTAAACATGGAATCAATTTGTCATTTTGTGAAACTTTAGTTAATACTAATGTTTGGATCTAATTTTGTTGTTTCAAAAATGTAATGCTAGTTAACAATAGCTATTAACAAAATTTTCCCATCATTGCTATGCCATGCATCACCTAAGATTTAATGTTAGTTAACATTTTAGACATGGAATGGTGTTTAATTTTACCATCCATAACACTAGGTGTGGCCATATTTTTAAAAGGGAAGGTTCAATTTCTTGTATTAAATAGGGAAAGAAAGAGAGAAAGAAAGTTTTTGACGTGCAGATTTGTGGCTTTAAAGGAGAGATTCATCATCAAAACTGTTTAGTGATGAACAAAAAGTGCGAAAAAGATGTACATTGAGTGGCCTTTTATCTGCATGGTGGGTCCCAAGAGAATTTCCATCGCTCGCTTGTTTACTACTGTCTTCGGTCGTTCGTCGAATTAGGCTTTTGATTCATCATTTGCAAAAGAAAGCAAAACGGGTGGGAATCGTGTGTTGTGGTCTTTCGGCGCGATTCAAAACCGTTCTCGATTTGTTCGCAGCTAATCTCGATTCTAATCACAGGCTAGGCTCGTCGAGTCTGAGTTTTCAGAGGGGTTTTGTGTTTGTTTTTGAGCAGAATTTGCAAAGCAATATATCATGGCAGCTGCTGCAGCAGCATTAGCTCTTTCATCTTCTTGTGCAGGGATTGCAGGAAATCTGTCTGCGTCTGTGAACGATGGGAGAGTTGGATGTGAAAATGTGAGAAGTGTAGTAGTTAGGGGATGCAAGAAATGGAATTCTTTGCCATCATCATGTGTGTCGCTTTCTGGCTGTCCGATTGTGGTTGCTTCCGGAGTACAGGCAGTCAGAGTCTCGTACTCTGCAGGTAGGGTTCGAGCCTCGGCTTCTCGTTCACAGGAGGCTGTAAGAGAATTTGTTCTCAAGGAGTTTAATGCCGGCCGTGCGCTTAAGGTACCAGAGCTTCTTACATTGTCTCAGGGGAAGTTTTGCTTCCTCCTCTACTGCTTTGCTGTGATTTTCTCTTGCGCCATCCTCTTCTCCGTTCATGAAGAATATGTGTTATCACGTGCGTATCTGAATCCAATTTTGGTGCATGGAAATGAAACCTCGTCATCATCTTGTGTTCAAACTCGGGGAATGTGTCTTGAGAATGTGTTGAACAGGTGATTGCAGGGCTACAGAACTTCGATGTGGAGAATGTGGCAGCAGTGGTGATTGCTGCGGATAAGGTATGAATTCCTGAACTGCGAATTGCCTAGCAGGTTGATGTGGAAAACCTATCTGTCATTTGGCTTGATAGCTTCTTTCCAAGTGGTTGTGGGGTTTAAACTTCAAGCCACCCTTGAGATGCATGTAAGAGTTCTCCTGTAATTGTCATCATCATGCAAGCAGCAATGTGGAATGTTCACTTGACTGCACCTAAACTAAACTGTGGTAGCCTAGCAAGAGTTCTGAGTCTTATTATGGGTAAAGAATTTTCCAAGCAAGTTACCTTAGCTCTATTGGTGAAGATACCAGAGTCTTGCGGGTTGACCAGTAGAGACTCCTACTATTTTCTCAAGAATGGCTAGTACCTATTTCTTCTGGCAAAAGACTGAAATCTTTCAATGATGATGGCAGGGGGGAGCAACACATGTTGATATTGCATGTGATCCAGAGCTTGTGAAGCTTGCTATTTCTCTTACTGACCTACCTGTGAGTATTACTGTAATTTCATGCAAATTCTCTCTTCATGGCTTTGATGGCTTCTTCTAGTAACCACATTCCTTTGTACTATATCACAGGACTGAATAGATCCTGAACAGAATGTAAAATGAAATGGACAATGATGGTGAAATCGTACGACTCTTGCCCCTGACCCAAAAGTTTGATCAAAGGATCGTCTCACTCTTCCAATTCTTCAATACAACTCAACATGAGGTTTAAGAAAAGCATGACTTCTAATGGGGAACCTTTCTTTGACTTTTGAATTTATTGGACCTATGTAAGTTTGAGAGAGATTACCTATGAAATCTTGTCTGTTGGATGCATGTGTAAATCAGGTGTGTGTGTCATCAGTTGAGCCTGATGCTTTTGTTGCAGCCATTGAAGCTGGAGCACACATGGTACCATAAAACCATAACCCTTGAAACAACCTGGGGATGCCATTGAAGTCTGTTTTGAGTGAGAAGTAGAAGCAGGCATCTTTGTGTGCATGTATATCCAGCATAAGACAAATAGAATCGGTCCAAGCAAAACCCAGAACTGTAGTTGGATTCCTGAGAAATATTCATAGCCCTTTTGACTCTCTTTTGTTTTGCAGGTTGAGATTGGCAACTATGACTCATTCTATGAGTCTGGACGTGTGTTTTCTGCTGCTGAGGTGCACTTAATTGGCCTTTAAAAATACAGCACTTATACAAATGGATGTGCATTCTGACATTGTTTCTGTTGCTCAAACATGTGTGCCATGCCAGAATGAAAAGTTGACTGTGTTGAATTTGGCAGGTTTTAGAGTTAACAAGGAAGACAAGGGAGCTTCTACCATTTGTCACACTTTCTGTCACCATTCCCCACACTCTGCCCCTTGTTGATCAAGTGATCTTCATCACCTTCTCTAAATAGGTCAATTCATAGTTAACTGGAACAACAAGACCCCTGTCACTTTAGTGAGCATGATGTAGGGGAGATTAATTTTCATGTGAAACTTCAATTGCTGCTGACCTCTGCTTCTGGAGCTCTTGATGGTTCACAGCACAAAATGATGAGCAGCATGGGTAAAGCAATGCTGTATTTCCTAAATGTCAAATTGGTGGATGAAGGTAAGCCTTGCGGAGAAATTGGAAGCAGAAGGAGCTGATATCATCCAAACTGAGGGTGGTACAAGTGCATCACCTGCCAGCCCTGGTGTGCAGGGCCTCATTGAAAAGGTACTTGGTATACAATAAGCCTTTTAACTCAGACTTACAGCCTATGGATTGGTCAGTTCATGACCTTGAGGAATCTTGCTGTTCAGATCTAGGACTCAGGGTTCAGGTCTTGGAGATTTTGGGTCCACCCAGATCTTCAGGGTTTTGGGTCTCTCTTGTGTCTGTACCTGGTCATCTGATTGGTTGATCCATTTTGTGGACACTGGAGACTCCTCACACAAAAGGCTGTTTGTGCAGGCTTCACCAACTTTGGCAGCAGCTTATTCCATTTCAAAAGCTGTTAGAATTCCTGTCATGTGTGCATCAGGAATCAGTGCTGTAACTGCACCAATGGCCTGTGCAGCTGGAGCTGCAGGCGTGGTATGCACAGTTAGTCTGTCTTGTTCATTTCTTTGCTAAAATGAATCAAAATTACTGGACAAGATTTGACATGAAGATCCATCATAAAGTCATGGATTAGATGGCAATGTGTTTCCCTCTGAAATTGCTACACTAATCTTCTTTGTCCAACACCTCTGTGACCATTGACAATCATTCTAATGGATAGTTTCAATGTTGGCAGGGTGTTGGATCAGCTGTCAACAAACTAAATGACCAACTTGCAATGGTGGCTGCTGTCCGGAGCATTGCTGATGCTCTGAGTCTGCGCTCAGGCTCTCATGCCTCCTCAGTATCTGCTGTTGCCCATTGAACTTGCTGCATATCCCACCTAATGTCATGTAAGCAAGAGGTCTAGGGAGGAACCTTTGCAATTTGGCCACCATTAAGGAAAGCTCCAAAGATCATTTTCACCAAATCTGACATTCTTAAGCTTGTCTGCCTGTTGTGCATGTGTATTCCTGTTTCTTCTCTGATGTTTTGTTGCTTATTTGCCAAGGTAGAAACATCAAGAAATGAAGGCCATGATTAAGCCAGCCCCATGTACAAGATGAAGGCAGTATAGACAAAACCAATCCAGAAAGTGCAGAGAAATTGAAACACAATTCAAGCTCTAAAGACATCCTTTCCAGTCATAAGAGTATGAGAATCCCACCAACTTTTGCATTTGCAATTCTTGGGTATGATCCATTGATCAGTTGATTAAATTACAAGATCTTTGATGCTTAGAAGAGCTCTGATGCAGTCACTGATGAATAGATTTTTGGTCCCATGGTCGCAGTGCCAACAAGTCGAAATTTGCAAGCATGGATACAGGAAATCCAGCAGCATGAATAGAGTGAGGGACATACAGATAACAGGAACAATCTCTTTATAACCAAACCCTAATTGTACTCAAAGAATGTTCCTGATATATTAATGCGCATAACAACGGTTTACTTGCGCTGCTCGCACTCCTCGACAGAGGAATCGCGTAAGTATACTGTTGCCCTGATTGCACTCTCTCTCTCTCTCTAGCGCGTGCGCAAAATTGTTGTCCTTCATCTTCACCATCTCCAGACGCAAACAAGAAAGTGCAGGCTGTGAAAGGAACCATATTCCAGCCCAGAATCAGGGGAGCTAATTCCGCCGTCGGGAATTAACCGCTTGCGTGAGAGGTGCCAAAGCAAATCCGATGTACATATTACCGCAAATCAGTCGCGCATTGTTTTATTAGATCTAATGGTGATAATTATAGACACGTGGCGCATTCTCTGAATCTAACGGTCAGGGAGGAATTCGAGGCGTAAATGACTTACCTACCTACCTGTTGGATTTACGAGAGGAGGGGAGTCGCGGATGTGTCGATTGACGAAGACTTCCAATTTGGACAAATACATTTCATCCATGAAGGTATCATGCGGGGTTCATAATGTAAACAGGGAAGGCCCAAACCCTAAAATCGGCGAAGTGCGCGTGTAGTGGAGGGGAGATAGAAGGTGGGAGAGGAGGACGGAGCTACCCAGTGATTTGCACTGGGGGAGCTCGGGATTCGGCGCTGCAGTTTTTCTGTTGCTACGATCGGCGTCTTCTCAGGTATGTTGTTCATAGTTTTTTTCTGGTTTTTTTGGGCCTGATTTTAGCTCTTTATTTTGGTTTTTCTTCGGTTTGTTTCTTGCCGGAGGTTTGGGGATGGGAGAAGTCTTTGATCCCCCTATTAGGCTTGACGCTGCATAGGAAGTCGCATTAGGCTCAGCCAAACGGTTTGCGTTGGATTGAGGAGTAGGGCTTTTCTGGGGTCTAGTTTTTTTTTGTTTTTTTTTGCCCTCTCCGGAGTTTTTCACGAGAGCGAGATTGTTGCGGTTTTTGGTCTAGCGGGATTGTTTAGGGTTTGTGAGTTGACGAGCGTGCTAGTAGGGGGTTTGTTTTTTTTGTCTTGCTGAAGGGCGTTTCGGTCAAAGAGCAAGATCCGTTTGTACATAGGAAACCGCGTCGGGCTTACCCAAGCTGATGCCGGAGGCTTGCATTTTCAGACCTGTCTTTTGTAGGGTTATTGCTGATGGACAAAGCTTTTAGGGTGTGTGCCCTTAGTTCGGATTCCGGAACTCAAACTGCATTAGGGTCAGGATTCCTAGGGTTGAGCTGGCAGAGCTTGAATCCTCGCCAAAGTTATTCTTTTAACATCCTGTTGCATGCAACAGAAGCTCTTGTAATACGCTTGAGAGGGGGTGGTTGTTGTTTTTGACGTCGTTTCTCTGCTATAGCCAAGGGTTTCTTCCTTCCATTTTGTATTCCAAAATAGCTTGAAATGTACATGTTGCTGAAGAAATAAGTCCAGTTCTGGGTTGCAGAATTCTTCCAGTTGTTTCTATTCTTGCTTTTATTTATTAGTAACTGCTATGAACCTCAATGACAAATCCAAAAGGTTGATGTTGTGAATCCTGTAGGTTTTGTTGAAGACTCTGGAAGTGGCCACATAGCCACCGCCTTCAGTTGACTGGAGGGTTTCAAGATGTCAAGCTACCAGAGCATGGGAGGGCGGTACCGAGATGGAGGGGGTCCAGCACCAGGAGGAGACCGAGGTGGAGCAAGAGGTGGGCAACGTGGGAACCACCAGAACAGCAGAGGAGGAGGTGGAGGAGGTTATGGTGGAAGTGGAGGCTATGGTGGTAGCAGGAATGATAGTGCACCTGCTCGAGGTGGTGGGAGTGGAGATAGGAGTGGTGATTGGATGTGCCCAAGCTCAAGTTGTGGAAATCTAAACTTTGCAAGAAGGTTGGAGTGCAACAAATGTGGGTCACCAAAACCTCAAACTGTTTCAGCTGGTGCTGGAGGCTACAGTGGACAGCAGTGGAGTGGGTATGGGGGACAAGGTGGGGGAGGTAGTGTTGAGAATGCAGGTGGGTATGGAGGTAGCCAAGAGCGGAGTGGAAGAGGTAATGAGAGGGATCAAGGTAAACCGGTGGAGGATTATCGTGGGGGTTACGGTGACCACTCAAGAGAGGACTCTAAAACTGCAAACAGCCATGAGAATGAGGCAGATTTGAAGGTCAAACAATGTGATGAAAACTGCGATGACACATGTGACAACACTAGAATCTATATCTCAGGACTGCCACTGGATGTGAAGGAAGAGGAGCTACGGGAGCTTTTTGGGGGCATTGGTCAGGTGGCACGACTGAAACAAAAACGAGGGTATAAGGACCAATGGCCCTGGAACATCAAGATTTATACAGATGAATCGGGGAAGAATAAGGGTGACGGAGTGTTGAGTTATGAAGACCCATCAGCTGCACATTCTGCAGGTGGCTTTTTCAATGACTATGAGCTGAGAGGTCACAAGATCAAGGTTACAATGGCTGCAAAATCAGCACCTAAGGCCCCAGCTATGGGTGGTGGTGGCTATGGAGGTGGGGGTGGGTTTCGAGGGGGCCATCGTGGGGGTGGTGGAGGTCCTGACAGACGTGATGGAGGAGGATACCGATCCAGGCCTTACTGATGTGGACTGTAGAGGACCCCTCTGGGTTTTTGCCACTGGACTGTCAGCTGCCTTTTGCAGCCTTCATGTCCACTGGGTCCTGTGTTTTGATGAGTGTGTAAAATGTTGCAGTTTGGTTCAAGTGCGCTGAGAGTGGTGGCTTGGATAGAAGTTTATCAGGTAGGTTTGGAATTAACAGGGAGTGCTGTAAAGGAAAGGTATCCAAAAGGAAGGAAAATCTGGACTTTGTCGAGAGATGTGGCTGCCTTTTGATATCAGACATAGGGTCCTTTCCAAAGCCTTCATGCTCCAGCTGTCTTTTAGACTCTGTGAGCTCATTTGTGATCAGACTCGCATCCAATAATTTCATGAACTGCTTGAATGTCCCAGGACTATACATTCCTGTGTGCTTGAGTTATAGGTCCTTTCTGCTGTTCATTCCTTGACAAATGATTGGCTTTGGTCTGTGTAGATAATAGACATTTTGACTTGTATTAAGATTTGCAGTGTTTGTGACAAGATATAACTCCAAATGCCCTTATCGATTCTACCAGTATTTTGGTTGGATCTGCCCAACCCATGCAAATTTCTACTTTCTCTTCTACTCCAATTGAATTGACTCCTGACCTATGAAGCAGTTTATTGGATTGTTGTAGAGTGACTTCAAGGAATCTTTAGCATAATGAAATTGTGGGCTCTCAATAAGAATGGGCTTTAGGAATTTTATTTGCATGTGAGTTCTGAACTGTCTCTCCAAGAGTTTCAGTTCTGAAGAAATCCATGGATGATAGAAACCTGCTGAAGGTGTTGATTGTACAGAATAATATGTACATGAGGAAGTGGATTCTGGCCTCATTTTCTCTCTTCAAAATGGTAGCTAATTTCCCAGGTTTCTTTGCCACGTTTCTGATAGAATGGGAGTTCCTGATCCAGATGCTGAGTTCTTTGTTTGCAGGTTTTGCAACATGATATTTGTGAGGAAGTATTCATACCAAGAAGCAAATTCCATCATCAATTTCTTCCGTCCTTGAGAGGTGAGGTGGCAAACTCCAATAACTACTGCATAGAAAAGAGACTGAATAATAGATCATCATGACTAAGATTGGCAACCAGCAATCTCCCCACATTTCAAGAATATTTTTGCCTCAATTTTGGGAGAGAGCTTGTCATTCACAAGCACAGGAAACTGACTGTTTTCATTTGAGTTTTGTGGTCTCTTGGGTGTTCCTTGGCACAGGTGGCATGTGGAGGCAGCTTTCATTATCCATGCTATGAAATCACAGTGAAAGCTTTTGAGGGAGAAACACAAACATGAGATTCCAATTTTCATTACCTTACAAACAAAAAAGAAACTAAGGTAAGCTTTGAAGGAGAATCACATTCTAGAAGAGAGTGCAACATCAATTTGAGTGATTAGTGTACATGGGACAAGTTTTATGAAACCTTAAGTGTCAAATGGCAGCTGCTAGTGATTAATAGATTGTTGCAGTATATTGTTAATGTAATGAAAATATGTTCCGACAAATTTTTGTTGTTTTTATGTGCTCTAGTAAATTATGTCTATGTACTTTGATGACAAACATTTTGGTGAGGTGTGATCTGTGTGAGGCAGGTGCTTACCTCCTGTACATGCTTGCTTCTTTGTGTCTCAATTGCATTTTGAACTTTGTGGTGGTGTTGTAGTTTATGGGGAAACAGGTTGCTTACACCTGCATCTCTAAATGCTTGCCACTCATCGAACGAATGGAAACTCAATTTAGGTGCACATCGCATGCTGGATTGGTTGATTTCTATACGATGGAATGCAATTGAGCTGCAACAGTATCATGATTCACAACCCTTGTTTCTGTTTGCATTGAGAAGTCTAAAATACAACTATAAACAGATTGTACATATGGAGGGATCCTGATATTTCTGAGGATGATAGATATAGATAGAGGACATTGTCAAGTTGTTTACAAACTGCTAATATTTGCTTACCAAACATAGATCATTGCTGGAATGTGGACAGATGTCAAGACATGGCATCTCTGAAACAACAGTCTACAGTGTATTGCTGCTTGCTGCTTTGCATGGCTGTATCATTGAACAACTAGTAAATTTGGTGCAAGTGTGCAACTTCCAGACATCTGGATGGGTCCATGAATGTTTGTAAGTCTGGTAATCTTGGCCTATTGATGTATTGATTCTGGTTTGACATTATTTGATTGCAGTTTTCTGAGTTGTGAAAATCTGGATGTTGAGCATGGGTTGCAGATGTAGACAGCAGCAGATTTCTGTGTTGATGATGACATTCAAAACCAAAATGCAGAAGAAAATCAATAATGGACCTGGATCAAAGTTCTCTCATTCCAATGTGATTTGTGATCATGTGTCTGTGTCCCATGTGATAGCTGGGTGGGTATTCAACCCTGTTAAGGAGCATGTTGTATTTCAGCAGCAATTAGGAAATAATGTCAAATGAGGTTGTGAGGGTTTAGGTCTCTAGCCATCTAAATGGAGCCGACTATTATATCCATCCATCTCTGTTTGTTTGCCTCTTAAAAATGCCCGCTGTAGATTCTCAATGTAACGTCAGCAGACTTTACAAGTTTTCTATATCAAAGCAGCAGTAATGTGGTTGCTTTTGTCTCCAAGATTAATGTACTAATGTGAAAGAAAATCTGCAAATGTTTCAATTGAAAGGTGCACTTTCTGCAGCTTGTAGAAGTGTTGATTGCAACGAAGAACTTCAGTGGATAATAACTAAAGAAATACAAAAGTCTCCAATGGGCATCATATTACAATCAGGTTTACCTTAACTATTCAGCAGATCCATTAAGGGGGGGGTGGGGGGGACAAGCATGAGCGAGTTAAGATGATGCAAGTCAACAGCGAACGGACTCCAAACTTCTGTGCTTGCAAAACTGTTGTACATTCAAGCAAAACTCAAGCTTTTTGCCTGTCCCTTTGTAGATCTTCGCCTCGGCATTGCCAGAAGGATGAATCAAAACACCACATAAAAGTCGAGAGAGAAATGGTCCAAATTAGTGTTGGGCGGGCATTTGACATTGGCACAAAACCTCATCCGGTTCTCATGGCGGTCCCTTAGGGTTTATAACCGCCGGTCTAGAAGAGGCGAAACTGATGATTCTCTGTGATCCTGGAACATTTGTAAAAACCGGGACCAACGGCTATTAACAAAATCAAATACCCATCCTACGTTGGTCCAAATATGTTTGCATCGGTGTTGGGCGGTTATTAAGAAACAGGAACAGACAACAGACCTCCAGCAGTTATCATTGCGATTCATATGATTCACAATCATGGTTCTAAAAATAAATAAAAATTCATAGACCCGGAGGTTCTTTTTTATAACCATGATTCTCAAATTTATTGGGGAAAAATAAACAAAGAGCCGACCATGAAACCGCCGGTTAGTTCATTGCTGGTTCTTCCATGGAAAGCACTGGCTCTTTGCAGGTTGTTGGAAGAACCTGGACTTGGCGATTCTTGGATCCTCCGGTTCTTTGAACTGGTTCTTCCATGGAAAGCACTGGCTCTTTGCAGGTTGTTGGAAGAACCTGGACTTGGCGATTCTTGGATCCTCATATTTTTTCAAAGAACCGGAGGTTCTATGATTCGGAAATCATTCCAAAAAACAACACTGGTTTGCATCTGTGTTTGATCAGGTATTCTTTTACTGCTTCTGGATTTGGGAGTGTGGTCACTGGTGGGCTTTGGGTCCTGGTCGGTGAACAGTTCCGTTGTCTCTCAGTAGCACCAGAGGCCGCACACCACGTGGGAAAAGGAGAGTTGCAGATGGCCAGAACAGGGAGGGAGGGAGGGAGAGAGAGAGAGAGAGAGAAGCAGAGCGAGAGGGACGGAGGCAGTGACGGAGGGAGAAGCGGAACGCAAACTCTTCTCTTGTAGCACCACGCATCATCAAAACAAACCGGAAGCTTTACAGCAAGCAAAACAAACAGAGCAAGTGCATATACCCGGACTTCATCATCAGGTCACAAAGAAATCTTCTCTCTCTCTTTCTCACTTTCTCGTTTTTTTTTTTCCCCTCTGTTTTTTCTGTTTTGGGTGTCTGGGTTTGCCTGTTGATGCAGTTGATCGTTTTGTTAAGCTTTTGGTGTTAGTTTTTTTTTGGTTTACTATGGTGGAGTTTGTGGGTTTTGCTGTCTTTTGTGGATACGTGATCATGTGTGTCCATCAGAGGTGATGTTGAGTCAAGCTGATGTTTTTGTTTTTATCGTTTTTTTTTTTTTTTTTTTTTTTTTTTTTGTTTTTCTTTGGTTTTTTTTTTTTTTTTGTTTTTTTTTTCTTTACTTTTTTGTTGTGTTTTTTGGGGTTTCTCGTTTTTTTTTTTCCCCTCTGTTTTTTTTTTTTTGGGTGTTTGGTTTTTCTTGTTGATGCGGTTGATCGTTTTGTTAAGCTTTTGGTGTTAGTTTTTTTTTGGT
>Ga0116227_10008387_pt1 | contig 19527 bp, 12 predicted proteins | sample S1TSphgellanicum_FD_89693 | JGI IMG/M metagenome (GOLD analysis project Ga0116227, IMG submission 89693) | Host-associated microbial communities from peat moss isolated from Minnesota, USA - S1T2_Fb - Sphagnum magellanicum MG | ecosystem: Host-associated > Plants > Peat moss > Unclassified... | reverse complement strand
CCCCCCCCCCCCATGTGTGATTTTAAAATACCTCTTGGGTTCATAATCTTTTTATCTTTCTTTGTTCAAGATTATTTCATTATTTCAAAACATTGTTGTGGATTTTGATGTCCAGGTGTTTTCTACCATGGATTCTCATGAGATGAGTGTGGTGTTAGTTCATATTGTTGTTACATTAGTAAAAAAATTATCTTTTGCAACTACACATGTCACATGTGACATTTTTTAGTTGCATATGACAAATGTAGTTGCATAAGACAAGTCACAAAAGATAATTTTTTTTCTAATGTTATGCGTAATGTCATGTTTTTTTTGCATTTATTATTAATGATATCTCGGGGAAATTTTCCTTATGTTTAGTCAATATCTTATCAACTAAATATATTGTGGTGTAAGCATCATTTTTCACATCATGATCATTCACATGTTTCTATTACAAATGTTTTTGGGTATGAAGTTTAACATCCCTCACCATATTGTGGATGTTTTTTTTTTTTACAAGCTTAATAGATGACTAGATTGCAATAACTTAATGAATATCACATTTAGGTTTTTAGAACCAAAAACATCAATAATAATGAAGGGAAAATTAATATTAATCTAAAACATAAAAGGAAACTCCACCTTGACCATGGGTGACTTTTCCATGGCTAGTTTTTTTTTTCCAAGGGTTGATTTTTTGTTTTTTTTTCATTGCTTACTTGTCCATGGGTGATTTTTTTATGCTTCATTTTTCCATTGTTGATTTCTTTTCATGGCTAATGTTTTTTTTTCAAAGGGTGGTTTCTTTTCATTTTGAGTTGTCATCCATGAATTTTTTCTAAAGTTGATTGATTTCTATAGTGGCATGCAATATGAAACCCTTGTGGTGGTTGATTTGAGTTGAATTAATTTATAAAATTGAAAACACACAAAGGGTGAACCACTTTTCACCAAAAAAGGTGATGTATAACAAGTATTATAGTATGCATTATAAGGCATCATGTTTGTGGTTCATAAAACATTACCAAACAAAAGGAAATTGAAAAAATAATGCAATGCAAATTTATAAAATCTTCTCCTCTTTGATATGGTAGTGATATTTTTCCTTTAAAAAAAAAAATCATTATGCATTTATTGTTCAAAAATGCAAAAAACACACATTTTTTGAATGAAATTTCATTCAAAAGCTTTAAATCTTTAAATGGTCCTAGATTTAATTCATGTATATCAATATCATACATCATTCAAAAATTCACCCTAAAATTCCACTCACAACCCTAGTTTTGAAATATGTATGCAAAAATTTCAAACTATGTGACAAGTATTATTTTGTCACAAATATATTCCATACATTCAAATTTTTCATTGTTTGTTGCATTTAAATTTTTTTGATTAGATTAATTTAAAATTAATCAAATATATTTAAAATAAGCAAAAATAATCCAAGATGTGATGTCCATACATTATCACAAAAAAAAATTGCAAAAAGATTATACTTATAATGATTATAATTTTGGAGGGGCTTAGTGTGCTTTCACCCTATGGTGGTCTTTTTGAACTAATTTGAACTATGTGGTGGCTGATTTGAACTAAATTGAGCTTACATTGGCTGATTTGAACTTAATTGAATTCAAAGGTGGTTGATTTTCACATATTTTAACTTTATGGTGGCTGATTTTTGCATATTTGACCTCCATGATTACTAATTTTGGCTGAATTAAACTTTGTTATGGCTAATTTCCACATATTTGACCTCTATGGTGGCTTATTTGAGTTGAATTGAACTTTCCAATTGTTGATATATGCATATTGAAGTTATGTAGTGGTTGATTTGAGTTGAATTGAATTATATGGTGGTTGATTTTCACATATTTAACTTTTGTGATGACTGATTTGATATGATTTGAACTATGTGATGGTTGATTTGAAATGATTTCTATTCTATAGTGCCTTGGACATGGTTAATTTGAGCTTGTGGTTGCTAACTTGAACTCTATGGTAATATGCAACCTTTCAAAATCCCATTTAGGCCTAAAGGGGTGTTTGACAATCTAAGCATGTGATCACTTTAAACATTTACAATTCTTATAAATTCCATTTAGGTGTGGGGGATTAATGTTTGGCAATCTAGGTATGTGATCCAAACTCTGAAAGTGCTTGCAACTCTTGGAAATCTTGGTGGACATCATTAGTTGTTATTTTGCATGGTTGAAATTTATTGTTTGGGTTAATTTTTTTGTCATGGTTGAACTCCATGGCCAATGTTTTATCCATATACTTCCAAGGTCTGTGAATGGGTTCATTTAAACTTAACTTGGTATTTGCCATTCATTAAAGGTTGGAAAACTATATTTTATTATTCCAAAATACATTGATTTACCATAGTGCAATTGCATAATCAATGGCATTACATAATCATGTTCCATACCCAAGAACATGGACTATTTTTGAGATTGTGGTGAAAATAATGTTGCCTATTGTGATTGGCAATGTCTTGAATAAGAACCATGGGAATTGGTTGCTTGGGGATGCTTTACAATTTGTTATATTAAGATTCATGAATTTTGTAATTATGTTGTTGATGTGGTTGTCCTTGATAACATGGCTAATCCAAAGGAATATGTTTGTGATGTAAAGTTAGAAAAATTAACAATTCACATGAAACGTCAAATGTTGAACCTCTTCAACCTTTCCTCTCTTTTATGGATGGGTTTGATAAGAAAAGGGGTCATAACATGCTAGTGTTGATTTTGGATTCAAGGTTAAAAAGTTTGTAGTTGGTGATTAATTACTTAGGTCATGAAATGCATTGACTTTGGTTGCTCGATATGATGAACATTTGCTATTGCCTTTGCTAATTTAGTGTTACAAAGTGTTAATGCCCTTTGTATGTGTAGAGGAGGTTTAACAACAAAACTTTAAACTTGAATGTGAAGATTTATTCCACACCACAAAAAACCAGTGTAAAAGTTGTGACCCAACTTGTGGCACATGAACTTGCTACGTTTTGATGATATCATATTGATATGGACAATTGCAAGTGCGCATTATTTTGGTGGCATGCAAAAGAACACAAGTTTTTAGCTAGCCATGTTTTTATTAACATGACAAATTCTTGGGATTTTAGCAAGCCAAGTCAAAACGAAAAGGATCTTATCAATTGTTGGGGTCCTCATTGCATTTCAAAGATGTCAATCCTAAACTTATTACCTTAACCAATTGATTATTATCAACAAAAATTGACCTAACAATCCAAGGGTTAGGTGTTCCTAACCTTTTGATCTTGAGTGCATGTGAAGCATAATCGAAGTTGACAAAAAAAAACTTGATGCAAAGTTTGAAGATGATGTTGAACAGAAAGAATTCCCAACCCTTTATAATTTGTTTTTTCTTAATGTTCCTCACTCCATGGGCACAAATTATAAATTTGAATTTGTAGTGTAATCAGTAACTGCATTGTGCTTTTACTAATTTTTTAATTCCTTTTTATGGTTCCATTTATGTTTCAAACATAGACCATAGTTTTCATTTTCTAGTGAAGTTCTTCTCATTTTGTAATGTAATTTCTAACTTCCTTGTCTTTTCACTAAATTTTCTTATGCCTCCTTATGATTCCATTTATGCTTCAAACATAAATTATGATTCTCATTTTAAAATTAAGTTCTTGTCATTTCGTAATGTAATTAAACCTTGTGCTTACACTAAATTTTCTTATGCTTCCTTGTGGCTTCATTTATGCTTCAAACACATATCACAATTTTCATTTTCTAATTAAGTTCTCATTTTGTAATGTAATTGTTAACTACCTTGTGCCTACACCATTGATTTTTCTTATGCTTCTTTACGGTTCCATTGATGTTTTGGAACATGGCTAATTTCAAAAGGCTTTTGAAATGTGATTTGTAAGTGGCTTCATTAAAAAGAAAACTCATTTGAATTATCGTAGTACCTTTATCATTTCGGCAACAAATTCAAATAATTATTTAAATTTGAAATCTTAACTTCGACACTTGATTTTTTAATCCTGAAATTGTCAACAAGTAATGATTATATAAAATAATAAACAATGGTTTGTTAATGTTTTGGAACAATCTAGTGTGTTTAGACTACTCCAGTTTAAATCATTGTCAGGGAAGGTTTACGGTTCAAATCTTGACAATTGAACTTTTAATTTTATTAAAATTTTGGCACAAATAATAAATAAAATTTCAAAAGTTTGACACCAAAAAAAATAATATTTAATTTCTGCCAAAATGGTAAAGGTATTACGGTATTAGATTCATTGTTAGATTCATTTGAGTTTGTTAGATTCAAATAACCAGCTTTGGGATGATGTGAGTCAAGGGCTTTGCCTAAAACCCAGCTCATTAAACCAGCAAAGTTGATTAAAAACCTGAATTAAATAACCGCCCTATGTATTTTAAAACTAGCAGATCCCAGCTGGATCCGGTTCTTTGGATGAGAACCTTCTTATACCCAATTAATAACTGAACAGGTTTCTATCAAACAACCAGTGCAAAGAACCGGAAGTCCTTGTTTTCAAACCCCTGGAACCAGTTGATTCTTTTAAAACTGAAAGGAAAAAAAAAAAAGAGAGAAGGAAATTAACTGCAATTGGCTGATTCTCTGAAAATGTAAAAAAATTACTTACACAGAACCGTCCGGTTCTCTTAAATTTCAAAAAAGGCAACAATACGGAACCGCCGGTTCCATGAAAAATCAAAGAACCGCACAACACTGGTCTGGGCTGGGACTTGGGATCTCGAATGTGATAGGGTTTGGAGTTGGGACGCATGCATACACGGGCTACAGTAATGTCCCCATTCCCACGGCCAAAAAGAGGCGCTTTATAGGTTTGTCTAAGACATGTGGCTGAATTCTACTGGTTTTATCTTAATGAAATGGCTCGGACACATTCACATGTAGAGTTTTGGTGTGTGTAAAAGAAGAAGAAGAAGAAGAAAGTCTCTTTACCGCGCGCAGCGTTCTCATCCTGCGCTTGTACGCAGTTGCAGGATTGCAGCGCAAAGAGAGAGAGAATCGGTAGATGGAGCTTCTCGTGCCGCCTGGGATTTCCATTTATCCTTGCTCGTCGTCATCTTACCTGCGTTCTGTGCACTCTCGTTCTCACTCTGGGAAATTATTGAACGGGAATTCGCAGTTTGGGAGCCAGGGGGCGGCGGCAGCAGCAGCAGCCATGGCCGTTCCTATCTCCAGCGCCATGAATCTGTCTGGCTTCTCGGGGCGTTCTGTTGTTGTGCAGCATCGCCCTTACAAGAGAAGTGTTGGGGTTGGTGGCAGTGGCTGTGATGGCGAGAAGAGCCGTGTTCAGAAGAAGGATACGGCATGGCCGGATGCTGCCGGGTGTAGGGGATGTAGTAGGGTTAGTGTGCGAGGGTTTAGGACTGAAGAGGAGAAAGCTCTGCAGGGCTTGCCTGACATCTCTGTCAGGTCTGTGTTCACGGAGATGAAGGGGAAGTATGGTGCCTTTGGTGGTGGTGCTACTTTGGAGAAATCCAAGCTTGATCTTTCTCAGTCAACTTCTAGGGTTTCACCCCAGGTATCCCCTCGTCTACTCTCTCTGTCTCTCTGTCGCTCTCTCGCTGTGATTATGTGTTCTGCCACATGGCTACGGCAAGAATAATCGTACAATTGCAGTCTGAAACCTCGGAAGGCAGGAAATGACTTTTAGTCGCCATTAGGGAGCATTTTAAAATTTTTTTTTGCAGTGAGTGTTTTTCTATTCTTCGGTTTAGGGTTATTCATTGTGATTGAAGTTCTTGTTTGGTTTTGGCAGTTGGAAGCAGGAGGTGGCGGAGGAAATATTGGGAACAAGAACTTCAATGGAGGTGGAGATGGTGGAGATGATGATGGAGATGATGATGATTATTTTGGTGAAGATGGTGATGATGATGATGGAGATGATGGAGGTTTGTTTGGACGCAGATTGGTGCTTCCTGAGGTGATTGCCATTCTCTATTTGTTTGTACCATCAAGAAGCAGCAGCTTGTAAATTTGTGTCTTGGTTTTTAAGCATTTTATAATCACTTCTAGCAGTGACCAAAGTCCACAACAGATCGCGAAGGCAGTTGTATCTGTGCTCTCAACCACAAACAGGAACTCATGTTTATATCCCTGCAGATATTCGACCGAAAAATTGTGGCAGCTGTTTTGCAAGAGTGGTTCAAAACAATCAATGATTTGCCTTCAGGCATACGTCAAGCTGTTGAATTGGTGAGTTCTGCCTGAGGACAACAGTTAGCTTGTGTTGTAAGGACTCTGATGGTGGGCACTCATCCCTCAGTTTCTGATCAAAGTAAATCCAGAGAATCTAGGGTTAGGGTTCCTCCATATGTGGGCTAATCCTAAGGTGCAAACATCATTATTAATGTCAATGGAATTAGAACCTGTTTAATCATGACCCCTGAACATTGGCATATGAAGTATGGAGGCTTATCATTTTTGTATACTTCAACATGCTTGTCAATGATATCTTCTGGGCTTGCTCATTTTGGTGAACCAGGGACTCATAAGTTCAGGGCAGATGGTGAGATTTTTATCAGTCAATGCAAGACCAACAGTCTCAAGGGCTGTATCCCGAATAGTTCCTCCATCTGTGTCCAGGGCTTTCATTGGTCGGTAAGTGCATTTGTTCCCCTTCAAAAGACCATTGACCATTTCTGGTCTTAGGCAGTGTGCATACGTTGCACTTTATATTGTTTTGACAAGGTTAAATTGTCCAGGCTTCTTGCAGATCCAGCATTTCTCTACAAGCTAACACTGGAGCAAGGTTTTACAATTGGCTATGGTATATGGTGGGAGTGTCAGCACCGTGGGAATAGGTAAGCAGAAAATCTCATGTCTATTTTGTTATCTGTACAAGAAATCTCTTTCAGGAAGCTCCTATGTCAGGAAATGACTCATTTGTCTTTTGGGTTGTGCAGGATAAGACAAGAGTGGGATGTGGCAGCAGCAAATGTACTGACATTAGCAGTCTGCAATGCAGCCATTTGCTGGTCTCTAGCTCCTAGCCGGTCTTATGGGTCAACTTTCAAGTATGAATTCCAGAATACCATTCAAAAGCTCCCCAACAATGTCTTTGACAAGAGCTACCCTCTCCGGGAATTTGATCTACCAAAGAGGATCTACAGCTTCTTCTATAAAGCTGCAGAGCTCAGCCTCGTTGGCATGGTCACTGGGGCAGCAGGTGCAGGCCTTGCCAGGCTTATGCCTTCCAGCAGAAATCAGGAGCAGTAAGTTTTTAATTCCACCACCAAGTATGCTTCTCCTATCATTTCAAAAGATGTCTCATCCTGAACGGGTTGGGCATTATAAGTCTCAAGGAGTCAGGCTGTAACATAAGGACACCATCCTCAAGCAGATTGCTGAGCACATTATACTGCCATCAGGCTTTTTATGATTATGAAGCAGATGTTTCTGTTAATGATATTTGTAGCCCAGTAATGGTTTAACAGATGTCTAGGTGGTTCCTCTTGTACATGCCATCATACTGACTCTCAACTTGTTATGTGGTTTTGTTGGAGTAAGCAGAAATTCAGTGCCAATACCTTCAGTGAGCACAAGTGCATTAAGTCATGGAGCCTTTCTTGGAGTTTCTGGAAATGTGCGGTATCAGCTACTTAATGGAGCAGAGAGGGTTATGCAACAACACTTCAATCATTTGGGTGTTGTCTTATTTTGCTCCACAGCGCTCAGGTTTGTAGTGACCTCGATCACTTTGATTGTTGCATTCATTGTTAATCAAGGGGACTTTGCCAATGTTGGCTGGTGTGTGTATCTAACAATCTAAGATCAAACCTATTTATCAAATTCTAATGAGACTGTATACATATGACTGGAAATTTCTTTTGTTAGGTGCATAGAATATGGTTTGTTCATCTGAGTATGAGATTTCTTTTCTGGCTTCTGTCTGTATATTTTTTTCTGAGTCAGTCGGTGACAATTTCCAAAGTTGAAAGTGTTATTAGCAGAAAGTGTTTTGTGTGATCATTTAGGGCAGTTAAGTGTGCAAATAGTAAGAAATAAACATTGATTTGTTCTGGGTATCTGCATCCCTGGCCAATAAGGGTTTTGAAGAGAAACTTGACACAGTTTAGTTCTGGCAGGGTACTGAACATTCAAATTGGGGATGTGACCCGCCTCACTTGGCTTGGACTTGGAGAGCTTGCAAGAGTTGCACCTGATGGATTACATAAAGCTTATCATCGACCGTCTTTATCATCTGATACAGTCCCTGGATGGTTTATCCCAGCAAGGGGACTGGTTTCAGGCTTCTTTGAGGGCAAGAAAGACCAAAGCAAAGAAGGCAGGCAACAAACACCACACATGTTGGGCAAGAGGAAAGTGAAGCGAAAGGTCACAGCAGGGCGCTGAACACCACTTTTTGACTGAGTAAGCAATCAAATTTTTAAGAGGAGTAGAGATTGGACTTTTAAAGGGCAAATCATGAGAGCTGCTTACTGGAGCATCTCCGGTGGTCAAGGAGTTGGTAATGTCTGCAGCTAGATTGTAAACTTATGAGGGTGTAAACACTGGTCACTTTGGAATACCATTGAAAAACAAATGGTGTCTGTCAGTAGGCTCTTCCCACAGTTGAGAGGTCTTTGTTTTAGAGAAGAATTCATAAATTTGTCCTTTGAAGTTTCCTTGGTTGGGGATCACCTAGGATGTATCTGTGGGACTCTGCTTATAGCATTGGACAATGGCAGCCCCTGGGAGCAGGCTGTTTATCACCTTATTCCTGAGTACATTGAATTTGCTAGTCTTCATCCAAGCATAGATACCATGGCCAGTCCACATGGTGTCCCATTATGCGGTGTACTGTTTGGGAGTTTAATGGCATTTGGGACAAAAGAACTAGCACCAGTGAAAGATTACCATCTGATAAGTTGCAAAGGCTACTACAGTTGGATGACTGCTTTAATGTATAACAACTTTGATGTTTTGGTAACAGCGATGAGGAGGGTTCATGGAAGATGGTCCAATTTATAGACTTTTTTGAAAATAGTGTGCCACCATGACCTATGGCATGGATAGCAATGTAATGTGAATATACAAGTGTTTAAAATTCATGTTCAACTATTATCTTCACAATTGATTAACTGATGAATGTCACATGATAATTCACTTTTCAGTACATTTATTACATAATTTCATGTTTTTAGTGATTGAAAATGTGAATCAAAGTTAAATACAACTTTGGAATTCATGTCTTAAAAAGGGCATGTAGACTTCGAAAGGTATTGTTTGCCCACATAACTACATTGAACAAATAACATAATGTGAAATGCCTTACAGCTTTTTGAACAATGTTTGAAAGGTAACTGCATCCAAAGTATAAAAGTAAAGTGAAAGGTTCTTCAAATTGTAAATAGAAAAGGCATACAAAAATAGCTTAGTCAAATTTGCACAAAATGGAGTTGTTAGAAGAATGAATCCCTCTCTCTTGGACAAAGAATGTTCAATGATTTCAGGTAGGGTTTAGATTAATGACTTTTGGGCAAAGGTTATGATCATTGCAACTTGTCTTCAGGATATTTTTTCCACTAGTTCAAGACCTCAAGTTACTCTTGAAGAACAGATGTCAAAAGTCAAAGAAGAACTCATTAGTCTTCGTAATTTTGGAGACAAAAGTATAAGTTCATGTTGCAAAATTAGATCATGAATGTATGTATTAATTTTGAAGCTAAGGAGGACCTTATGTCATATGAACCTTAGTAAGGCCACCATGAATCACAATATTCCCAGATCAAGTAAATAATCCATCAAGCGTTTAAAACCATTTTCTCATTAAGGCCACCAAACTTCAAAGCAATGTGCCCAACTAAGGATGTCTTTGATTGTTCCAACCAATAGTAATTTTAAAAATAATTACATTTGTTACCTTCCTCAAATTACATGAAAGCTTTAAACTTCCTTCAAATCCCAAGGAGCAACAAGAGAAGTGACATGAATATGGCTATATAGGTTGGTCATTGAACATTTAGTGTATTAAAGAAGCTCAAATACGTAAAAATGTTTTTGTTGCCCTTGGAGTTCAAAGAGATGTTGTAGTTCACCATTTGTCACATTCAATGCCACAAAAATCACTCATTTTCATCAAGAAATGAACAAGATATGCCTTTTGGAAATGAAGGGGTAAATGTTCGCCTACCAACTTATTAAAATAATTAGTGTTTTGGAGCTTAAGATCTTTGGACATTGTGTATGAAGTTCAAAGAGGTTTTGTAGAACTCTAGTTGGTGCATCCATAACTTTTTTAATTATTCAAAATGGACAAAAAAAAATGAAGAAAACTTAAGGGTTGGAAAGGGTAAGGGGGTAAATGCATTTTATTTTTCTTTGGACAAGCTTATCCTCTTCTTGTTTTCTTTTTCTTTTTTTGTTGCTCTTAAGTCTTTGGATTTTAAAAAGCTTTTGCAAAGCTTCAATTGGCACACCCATGGCTTTGAAATTTATATATATAAAATTTTTTTAAGATGAAAATATGATAAGTGTTTGATGATAAGATAATGTTTAGTGATGAATGTGTCTAATGTGAAAATGTGATGAAAATTCAAACTTTCAAACAACTTGAAAGTGCAATAAACATTCATTGCTAGTGGTAAGAACAATGACAAAATGATGGAGGTGATGGAAAGACAATGAAAATATTGGCATGACAATAATTATGTCAAGAGAATTGTTGTTAATGACCCCATCATTTGTCTTATTGTTCCATTGGTTTTGTTATTGTCCTTGCCATTTTTGCTTCAAATGCCTTTAATAAGTATATTGTTTGGAAGGATTATTTCATATTCTCAATTTACAATGTTGCTTGTTCCACCACCCCATTACAATCTTCATTTTTCGTGCCATTGTTTCATTGTCAATTATGTTGTACATGTCATTGTCTTGCCATTTCATGGTACTTTTAATCATCCCCAATGCCATCCAACATATTTTTTGCTCAAATTAGCTTGTTGTGACTTTCAACATCAATTTGGGTTTTGCATTACTTTGTTTTATTACCATACTAGAATAGTGGGTTAGACACTTTTATGTAAAAATAAATAAAATTAAAGTAAATTTCAGCATTCAAAGTTTTTTTTAAAAATTCGGCAACTTATAACAAAAAACAATTTATTTGACAAAATTTTAAAATTTTCATCTATGTGTTAATTGTTTCATCCATGAGTGTCAATTTCAATTATTTTCATCAATTCATGATGGCTTGTGTTTTTGTACCTAAGTACTTACCTTAATGACAACAAAATAGAAATAAATGGTGTCAATATTTGATGGAAGAGTTTTTGGAGTTTTAGTGAGTTGTGTACAAATACACCATAGCCCCATTGCCCTCAACCTCTAGAGGGCAACACTTAGTGTTTTTGAAGGTGTCATGTGTTACAAGCGAGCATGTTGCACATCATCACACTAAGCCAACCTATTTCACACTCCTTGCTCCATGATGCAACCATTATTTGCCACAAGCAACTTCCCACATTGTCAAGTTTCACATAACAACTTCCAAAATTGTGCGACAATGTGCCAAAAGCAACCTCCACAAAACAACAAATAACACTATTGTTCAAAACACTATCTTAGAGACTTGCTATTTTTATTATTAAAAACAATCAAGAATGACAAAGAGGAGTGCATGATAATAATCATGTTCCAAACAAGTTTTAGGCAAGAAATGATGGAATGGAATTGAGGCAAAAATGCTTGTGAGTGTGAGGATTTATTTCAACTAGTAGAGAATGTTGAGTTTGGTGTTTTGGCTTTGCCAATGTAAGTCATGTCATTGACTGTGAGTGAGCATGGGTTGTGTTGAATAACAAGGGAAACATGGGAGGTTGTGAGTGTAAGAAATGCGTATGCAATCAAAGTGGGTTGACAAAACATACATAATTTCTTTATATTTTGACATTTTGCTACAATATTTTTTAAAATTTTGACAAGGTAATCAAATAATTTTCCAATATTTTCAACTTTGATTTTTATAAATAGTTTTTGCCAAACATGTTATTCTAGTACAGTAGTGATGATCAACTTTTCTTTTCCTCTTTTTATGTTCCCATATGGTTTTCAATAATTCATCATTATTTATGTTAGTTTCAAATTTAATTTAATTCAAATTAATATAAATATTATGGACATGAAAATGAACTTGTTAATTTACCTTTTCATATCCATATTGGTGAGTAGGAGAAAGGATTAAGATAATTATTAGGAGATGAATGAAGTAATTAGGTTTGAAAATGAGATAATTAAGCTTGAAAATAAGGTAGGTGTGCATTGTTTTTGAAATTTACATATGGATGGCCATATGATAGATTTTTAAAAATCACCCATGTATACTAGGTAATTCTTTGTTCCTTTTGCCATTAATTTTTCAATTTTATTTTTGTCATCACTCTAATTTTGGATGATAATTTTTTTTCTATGAAAGGTTATATTTAATTTCTTTTTTTTAAGGGAAGTTTTTTAAGTGTATGTGGAAAAAAATTAAAAATATAATGGTAAAGAAGGTGGAGCTTTATCGATTTAATAATCATTTTTTAAAAATGGAACTTCATTACATTAAATTAATCTTAATCTTAAATTTAAATTTATTTATTTTCCTTCTTATGTTCTCTTAAGTTTCCAATTGTTCATCATTATTTATGTCCATCCCAAATTTGATTTCAATTCTAGTGAAAATAAGAATTGAAATTGGTTTAGGTGAAATAAATATAATATTTAATAGTATGAGATTCCAAGCCTAACTATCTCACTCCTTCCATTAACCCACCTACATGCATATGAAAAAACAAATTAACATGTGTTTTCCATAATTGAAATTTCATATTTGATTAATTCAATTCAAACAAATTATGAAAAAAATCAATTCAATTGTATTTGAATTGGTTTGAATTGAATTGCATTCAACCAATCAAATTCAATCCAATTGACATAACAAAAAAAACATTAACATGTGACCAAATCTAGAGGAATTGGTTCATTTCAATTGAACCTAAACTCAACTGAACTTGAATTTGATTCAATTTATTTGAATTCAATTCAAGGTGCATGCAATGTCATTCAAATGGAACTTAAATTTCAGAAAATTAATTCATTTCTTTCATCATTTCATTGTCACTAATAGTGCAAAGCACTGCAGAGCCCCAATATGCTGAATAACATGGACATGAAAAGGCACATGCTAATTTGCCTTGTCATTTCATGTACACTAATGTGGCATGTGCCATTGGCCCAAGTGTGAACTCGTTATAATGTAAGGTGGACACAACATATGAGATTATTTTGCAAGGTATACTTATATCCCATTGCAAGATCTTTCCAACCACACCAAAGGCACATCACAATTCCTTCTACTTGAATTGAATGGTAGACATTCAAGTGTTACCATGTTCTCAAATGATTTTTTTTCTCCAAAACCTGGTTTTTTGAAGTTGATTGGAATTTTCAACATCGAAAATCATTTAAAACCAATATCTCCCACATTCTAAATCCAAATCTTGCCAAATAAATTCCATTAAATCCTACTCATCAAGATATTTCCAACAACACCAGAGCCACATTCCAATTCCTCTAACATTTTTAGTGAAAATATCATTCAATACTCAAAAACTTTTGCATCACAAGCCCAAAGATCATTAGAAACCAAGCCATGCACCTGTCCTTGTCAAGAGCTTTCCAAACACACCAAGAACACGATCCGAAACATCCTGGTTTGGTGGATCTCATAATTATAAAACAAAACAAACTACCTTCCTTTATAGATAGATAAGTAAATTAAATAAGCAAGACAATTATTTGGAGAGAAATGAGGTAGTTGGGGTGCACAATATTCATGAATGTCTTTAAGCCATAGACTTTGGATAAATCTAAAAAATAAAACAAAAAAACTTGTTGTGCCCACCTAATGTGTTTACTTGGTTACATATGTAAATGCAATGAGTAAAACTTATCACCTAATGAAATGAACAAAGGCTGGCTTGAGAAGACAACATCCAATATTTATGAGAAGAACACATATAATGAGTTTTGAGAAAAAAATTTGATTTCATGTTAAACCCAAAAAGATATGTAAAACACTTGAAAATTTTAAAAATACATATGGAAGGCACCTTATATCCATGATTCATTGTGTCATCTATGTATGTTTAAGTTCATGATAGCCTTTGCCTTGAGCCTTACCATGAATAAAGCCCATGGGTGTTGGACATTCTCAAAACTCAAGGTTGGACTCAACTATTGCCTTGTCCTTGGCCCCTTGTCTTGAGATTGCCCAATCTCGAGGCTTTATCCTACACATAGGCTTGAGACTTAGGCAAATGGCAAGCATGCTTGTGAGTTGAATCAAGCCAAATACAAGTTACACCTTGTATAATAATATAACTCATGAACCCAAAAAAATCTCAAGAAATCAAATAAGGAGATGTGCTCCTTATGAGTCTTGCATACTCACGCACAACAATAATAAGAGATATTTTGAATTATCAAACCACAAACATCAAGCTTGGTCACCACCAATTTCCTTACTAAATATTTCATTTAAAATCATCATCTTAAATTTTTTGCTTCGAGTTGCATACAACATTCGAAGAAATTTCCTAATGTATTTGGAGGGTGTCTTATACATGAATAATGCCTCCTCAAATATGTTCTGATGTACATGTGTTTAGCCTTATGATTAAGTTTGCCTCATGCTTTACAATGAGTGAAGGCAATTGTCAAAATGTTGGGCTAAACTTTGCTACCACCTTAATGTAAGCCCTTCATTGTGGTCATCCTCAACTGCCTTTATTTCAAGAAGGTCTCAACCTTGGGGCCTTACCTTCCACCCTCATTATACTATCAAACTAGAAGTGAAAAAATCAATAATTACTCAATTTGATTAAGAAAAGTGAATTCAAGAATTTTTGTTTTGGTTAAAAATCCTGGTTCAAAGCCAAATTTTTTGAAAAAAATGTTAAATATAATAAGGCCAAAGTGAACCCAATACCTTTTGCATTTATATGCCTTTCATCTTTTTTATTGAGGTCTCTTAAAGGCCATATTCTTCAACCCTAAACACCTAATAAGGCAAAAATGACTTTATCTATTTTGGAATTTTTGATTGATGTAGCAAGCAAAAATGCTTTCTTTCAATAAAATATTTGGTGTGTGTAGAATGTCAATATAATTTGCAAAGGCTGGAGCAAAAATTCTTGCACCCAATTCCCACTTTTGTGTGGGGAGCATTTCCCCCCATTAAAATTATTTAAAAAGTTGAGCTTTGACAAGTGTATAGGCCTCAAGTAACTACCACTTTTTGAATGCTATAACTTGGATTAAAGTGGAATTGATCTTTTGTCCTTTCAAAGAGAGTTGAGCTTTTGGAAATCTAAAGTGGGTCCATTGCTCCTAGGCTCTTTGAAGTATTTTGAAGGGCACCCATAGATAACCCCCCAAAAAATGTGGTTAGTGGTTCATTATGTCCATTCCTTCTTTGCTTCAATGATATGTTGACAAGGGAGGTCCATCTCAATTCTAGGGGGGTTTAGATGAAAATAAGGCATGCATCAACTTGGGGGTCATGCCTGAAGTGGGACCCTTTTTTAATTTGGCAAAATTCCATTAAAAATGAAATAATTTTTTTAAAGTTTAGACATGAAATGATTTTGGAGGTTTTCAATCACTGTAGGTAAGGGGGAAAAAAAGAAGGAAAATTCACTAAACAATATATATATATATATATATATATATATAACCCAAAATATAAAATGATGATTAAATATTTGAACTTCATATTTGATTTATATCCAGATTTGGCTAAATCTTCTTATGGATGATCACTCATCAATGAAACCTTGCCAAATTTGTAGAAATAAAGCACCCAAGAAAGGGAGAGGAAAGGAAACAAGGGGCAAGGACTGAAATCCAGGTAAGTAAACAACCCAACAAAGGGGGCCAAAAGGAGGAAAGGGAACCACAAAGAACTAAACCTTCCAACAATTGCATGAAGCAAATTAACTAAAGAAATCACTCATTCAGTTATAAACTATTTTTTTTATATAAAAAAACATTCACTTGAAAGTAACAAGGAATCTATCATGTGAAGGACAGATTGAACACAAGTTCCAAACTCTAGTTACGTTTATATGGGTCAGGTGGTTAGCAATTATTAATCCGCATAAAGGTTAGTTCACACTTGGGGGTAATGACAATGATAAATTATCGTTTTTAAAACTATGTTCACATATGGAATTTTTAAAAATAAATAATTGACATGTCTTTCTAATGTGGCAAGGTGTTAATAAGTTAACAACAATAGATAATGTGAAATGATAAACTAACATTACACAAGTAAAATCTTGCAAATGTGTACATTTTGGTGCCTACCAACATTGGTAGTTTATCAATCTTAACTAAAGGGTGACAAATTACTAATCAACGCCCTAACCATCTTGGGTAACCTTTTCTATGCAAACCCTTTTGCAACAAAACACAAAAAGGTTTGAACATTTTGCACAAAGCTTTTTCATCTTGTCCTTTGCATTTGTTATTTGCACATTGAACTGTTGTGTAGGTCTTCAAGTCGTCAATAAATGGAAACCACAAATGATAACAATTTTTTTTCACAACAATAACATGAAAAATTTGTAAGGAGAAAGGGAGGGAGGGGGAGGGGAAGCCATGTAGCAACAATGTCGATCAAAGGAGTTGTGTCACCAATCATACCACCATTGGCTAACATTATTGGAACAATCGGACTATCGCGCCAAAGGCAAGGCAATAACATGTTAATTTCAAATGTTTGGTCAACTCGTGTGCACAAATGCTTTTGGTAGCACAAAATTGGGACAAATTTGTCAAAGAACTACAAAAGTTCACCGAATCAAAAATTACGCACATTGGAAAAATTTGCAAAAACAAATGGAATAGGTTTAGCAAAAAAATTAAAATTAAATTGGTCTTCTATAAAAACTCCTTGAACATCTTTTTAAGGATTCCAAAGGAGTTTTCAACCACATTTTTGCCACTAAATAATTGTTGATTGTAGAGAGCTTCAAGCATAATCTGACATACCCCTATTTGTTTATGTGACACCATGAACCATGGTAGTAAGGGATAGCCCTTGTCCCCTAGAACATAAAGTTTGATGCCTTTTTGTCCAAGTTCAATAATAAACAAATTTTATTCAATGGCTTTGTGGGATAATGAAGAAATCTTCAAAATTTGAACCTAGAATCCTAACATATATATCTTGAAACCTTTTCGATGGTCCATAATAACTTGCATTTGAATGTTGTAACCTTTTGATTTGAAAGAATAAAAATAAATTACAAAAACTTGGGCCTTCATCTTCTACACATGAATTTGCATTGCATTTGTGGCACCATGGATTAATGGCATGCCATAGAAGTCCTTGAACCCATCCATGTCTTTAATTAGGTCATTACCTTTTGGCCATTTCATTTGGTTCTTCAAAATATAGTTCATTGTGCACATAAATTCATGCAGGACAAGGTGGACAGTTGATTTCTTGATATCAAACAATTCAAAGCAGTTTAAGTACTTAAATGCATGTGCAAGTTTGTACAAACTATAGGCTACATGGATATTCATAAGGACAAAAACTTGAAAATTTGTGTTTTTTTTTTCCATGAAAGGTTTTAACTTCTTAGTCAAGTGATGGACAAAGTTTTTGCTAACATAAAAGTGTTCAATCCACTTAAGGTTGTTGTATTGCGTCACCAACAAAAGTGAATACCAAGTGGTTGATCATGCTTTAACCCAATAGCCAAGTTTTTTAGTCCTTAAACTATCATACACACATGAGATTTGGTACTAGTGCAAAACAATTGTGTGATACATTGTTTCAAAAGGAAACCAAACATCTTCTGGAGGAGGCATTGGAACTTTAGATAGAAGGTTAGATTTTGCTATGTCAAAACCTTGCAAAATCAAACCTTGAATTTGCAACACAACTTGCAAAAATTGTGCAAGAATGACAACATTGTAAAGTGTAGAGATAATCACAGCTCGGAGGAGCTTTGCATGTGGAAAGAACACATGAGCTCCACAATTGAAAAGCTAGGAACAAAGAGGAGCTACACAATAGAGCTTGGAGGAGCTTTGGGTGTGAAAAGAACATAGGAGTTGCATAACCAAAAACAGAAAAAAGAAAATTAAGAGCAAAGAGGAGCTACATCAACAAAGTTCAGAAGATTTTGCACACGGAAAGAACATTGAAAAGTTGCACAATCGAAAGTAGAAAATGAAAACAAAAAAACAATAAGGAGCTTTATGAACATAGCTTGAAGGAAGTTTACACTTGGAGAGAACGCAAAGAAGCTCTGTAATCGAAGCAAGAAAATGAAAAGCCAAGAGCAAAAAAAAGTTATATCAACAAAGCTTGGAGGAAATTCACACACAAAAATAACACAAAACCTACACAACCAACAATGAAAGAAAGAAATTTAAAAGCAAGCATGAACTACAACAACAGAGCTCAAAGGAGCTTCACATACAAAAACAACAAAGGAAATGCACAATCAAATATAGGAAAATGAAAACTAAGGAACAAAGAGGAGCTACATAATCAAAATTGAAAGGAGCTTCACAACACAAAAAAAGTAATGATGCAAATGAGTTGGGAGGGAAGGAACTTACGTCACTATGAGTGCATTTGCAATCTTTGAACGATATGTTAATATTTACACGACACATGTCCTACCTACCTTAGCTAAAGTAGTTAATGTGAACAACAATAGCCCACAATGGTAGCTACTACCACTAACCTAATTAACCTAAAATAAACTCTAACTATTTAGGTTAACTTTCCTTTTTTTCGTTTTTTTCTTATAGCCTACCCCTGAATGTGAAGTGACCTTAAAATTGACTGATTTTCCTAGATGGACTTTGATGCAGAAGTGAAAACAATTTTAATATTTTCACACATTGACCATTAGGACTACTACGAGTTCACCTTTAAAAGTGTCAAGAATTAAATTTGGATTCAGAATCCCTGATATATATCAACAATGGTATGAATATTAGTAAGGACCTTACTAGGCTAGTATGACCTAAGGTAGTAGTACCAACCTTGTAACAATTTATACCAATTTCAATATCAAGTATATAGGCTACCGTAGCCTAGGGTCAATTTCCACATTGACACAATGAATTTTATATATTAATTCACTACGTCCGTTTGTCTGTCTATCTAACGGGGGTTTTGGGGGGTGGGGGAGGGAGAGGCCGGTGAAGCAGCGGGCGACCGGTGTTAGTCTGTGACGAGGGTTGGACCACCATGGTTTCCGTGTACAAATCGTCTCCACAAAGCATTGCAACCGTCCAAAAGGTAGGAATGATGGTCGGATCGCATCCCTCTCCCACTGCACTAGAGGCGGATATAAAAACCTTCCCCTCTTCCCTCCCCCCCCCCCCCCCCCCCCCCAAACACCACCCCCAAACAAGACGCGACGGGTTTTTTCAAATAAAAAAAAATTTTGGGAAACAAGAACAACAAATAAAAAACAAGCGGTGGTT
>Ga0116227_10008386_pt1 | contig 19536 bp, 15 predicted proteins | sample S1TSphgellanicum_FD_89693 | JGI IMG/M metagenome (GOLD analysis project Ga0116227, IMG submission 89693) | Host-associated microbial communities from peat moss isolated from Minnesota, USA - S1T2_Fb - Sphagnum magellanicum MG | ecosystem: Host-associated > Plants > Peat moss > Unclassified... | reverse complement strand
CACTACTATTCAGCTGTATAAGTAATGCACAGACCAACGAGAGCTACATCAAATTTGGTGTTGCTGTTACTGAATTTAATACACAGTTGGTGAGATCAAATAATCCCGGGCTTCAAACCAAGAGCTTTTGGGAGCCTGCTACGAGTTTTTACCTGTCGTACTACCGCCGCGTGAGTGAAAAGTCGTTAGTGGGACTTACGGCTCGTTACAGTAATATCGCAACCTACACAGAATTCAACTATCAGGACAACGGCAGACCTCAAACTGCCTATAGCGGGACATCTTATGGTGCCTATGATTATCAGGTCTTTTACAAATACGATCTGCTCAACAAACGGTTCCAGATACAGCCCAAAATCGGATTCGCGCTCTTTTATCAGTCCTATAAAAAGGACACAACGCAGTTCAATTTCATCCAGGATGGTAATTCATACGCAGACGGTTACTACGACAATGCCTTAAAGATCGGATTTTTGGCAGGTGCCGACATCAACCTAAAAGTTACACGGCACTTTTATGTCGGTCTCGATATGATGTACGTCTCGCCGTTCAACAATGACTACGCATATTATTCGCGCGTGGCTCGTTACAATGGCCAAACGAATACCTTCGACCAGGACGCTACATGGGGAGTCAAGCTCAGTAAACTCTATGTCGGCTTCAACTTGGTATTTCGATTGGGTTACGTACCGAAGCCGATGCGAGAGGACAATGATCAAACCCAAATGCAACGTCCTCCCCGTCACAAGCGTAGGCATTTGTTTCAGTACAACCCATTTTAGCTAAAGCTATTTCGTGGTGTTGCATTATTCGATAAAATCCCGACTCTCTTGCTCGGGAAGCACATTTATTTATTAACATCCAAACTATTTTTATGAAAAAAATATCATTGATCCTGATGTTTGCAGTATCGATAATAGGATTCGGAATCGTTTCTTGCAGGAAACACACAGTCAAAAAAGATGACCAGTCCAAATCTATATCTCGCTATCTGCGTGAAGGCGATTTCATGCCTACGGTAGAAAACGGAATGCTTGTTTTTGTCGATGAGGACCAACTTGATGCATATATACAATATGTAGACAGTACGATAGTTTCAAGGCCAGAAACGTATGACACCCTCGCTAATCCAGCAGATACACTTGGCGTTGAAGCTCGCCTGGACGACTGGGAGACACAATTTTCGTACGCATCGCTACGAAAAAAGATCAATCAGAATTTTGACGCACTGAATGAAATCGGCTGGGAAGATGTATCACAGATCCCTGAAGATTTTTACTTACACGGATCGACCGTCCGTTCGATCTACAATGCGGACGGAGATGTGAAAGTTGGTACGACAATCCAGCATCTTTTCAATGCAAATTATGATATAATGATCACTGACGGGGATCTAACAACCTTACAAAGAGCGCATAACCTAACATTGGTCGACGAGTCAGAATTGACCAACATTTTCGCGTTGGATACGAACGTTATTATTTTCGATCGCAGTGTCTGCATTCCGGTAAAATTGTTGCATCAGGAACTTTGGAAGACCACTGCTGATACAACTTGGCAAGCTAACTTTGGTATAGGCTTTGCTGGTGGCACCAACTGCAATAAAACCCGTACCTACAGGCTTTCCTCTATATCCTTAGTAAATACGACCGTTGCGCCGACTACCTACTATCATAGTGGTGACAAGTTGGACATCTACGTGGATTGGGGAGACGGGACAATAGCCTCTTATACCAATCAACCGATCTATTTGAACCCGACCTCCAGTGGCAGCGGTAGTGGTTCAACTGTAACTATTGACTGGCCGAATACTCCTGGAATGACCAACACCATCCCTAATCACAATTATCCGGCTGCCGGAAATTATACGGTGACCGTGAAGGTCAAGCGTCCATACCAAGGGAGCTATGTTGCATCAGCTACTAAAACCTTTTCGCTCCCTATCTCCGGATGCGACAACCACACGAAGAGAACAAGCACCTATTGGAAATACACTCCGGACGGTGCACAAGCCTTTTCCGGACAGATCATCGTAGATCAGAATTTCTGGGGCCATACATACTTTGAAGCGGAGTCAAAAGGCTATCATAAGAAAAACGGCAGATACAAGCATAAGAAAGTGGAACGCCTGGTAGCCCAAATCTGGTTCAACCGATATGGCGGTGCCACATCCAATCCGTGCGATAACTTTCTTGCCTCTGAAGCCACAGGTCAATGGCCTTACCATGACAAAACTGTGGATGCGAAAAAGAGCGGCTATGTGTTGGGACAGGATTACTGGCAGACCATTACCTCCGACCATAAATTACTTTATTACGGTGTCTATTACGACTTAACCCTAACTTTGAACGCATGCGATTAAAGTTCAAATTTTTCTGCGTGACCACCTTGTTGTTCATCGCGCCCCTAGTGCTAATAGCCAAAGATAAAAAGGTCAGATCTCATATCGAAGTGAATGTGTTACTTAGAAATTTGCTGTACTTAAATACAGCAGATTTCAGTAACTATCACAACTACATGACGTGTAAGAATACCTTTGGACAGACCTTAGGAATAGATTACACAAAGATCCTTGCCCAGAAAATTTTACTCTCTGGTGGAGTTGGTTTGGGCTACGAGCGATACAGCTTCACGATGAATGCCCCTTTTGATCAAACCGCAGCACCGATCTTAAGGACGGGTGGCCCGGGTAATATCAGTCGTACGACCTACGTGTACAATCTAAATGTAGCCATCGGATATCGTCTGCACCCCATCAAAAGAGTGACCCCCGAAATTCGGGTTGGAGTGAGCTTAATAAGCGCGCTGAATCATTTTGACCTATACTCATTGGCTAGTACGAATGATGATGCGTATAGGCGTTCAGGCAATTTGGGTAAGCTGCAATCATTCTCGATGGAACCACTTGGTCACATTTACCTTGGATGCACGATCTCTTCCAAATCTGCTTTTGTGAGCCGCCTGAAAGTGGGGCTAGAACTACAACGAGAACTAACTAAAGATAATCCATTCAATTATTTTGAAACTGTGTATGTAGACTATGCCAATAACACATCAATTTCAACTTTTAAAGGGCGACACACAGCGCTAGGCATCCAGCTGGCATATAGCATTTTGTAAAAGTGCCGTTTCCATTCACTAAATAATTAGTGACCGTATAAAAAAAGACCCTGCAATTGCAGGGTCTTTTTTTATGTGATAACGAGTGTTTAATAGCCACAATAGACGGTCGCGTTCTAATTGATGCCTATGTCGCTCTGTGCAAATAAACTACGGTCGCATACCTACATCTTCTGAAACCTTATCTACACAGAGCAAAACATAAGATTCGCAGTCGCGAATCTTATGTTAGATGCTTATTAGAAATTTTGGCAGATCGTTGTATTGCACATTGGATAAGAACATACTGCACCGTTTTTGAAGCAGAAGCTAGCCGCCACCAGCTGATTAAGATTTGATGCACTTAGACAAGAATAGTACTGATTGAACACATAAAAAGTTCCAGAAGTGCAATTCATGGTCCAGTTGTAATAAACGCCTGTGCCTGGTCCAAAATAGCCATACACGTGATCGTAACGGGTATCATTATACCAAAAGCCAAAAGCTCCTCTTCTGTAATTATGTACATTTACGAGTTGACGTATCCAACCACTACCGCCGCACGTTCCCCAAGCTAAGCCATTTACCACCTGACAGTTTGCTGTGGTTTTTCTTTGCAATGGGCTGCCGCATTGCAGGTCGTTCATGTTGTAGGTTTGCGTGCCAAGGTAAAGGCCTGTAGTACACAATTGATTGCTATAATTGCTCCATATAGACTTTGCTGCGTATATGCGATGAACATCATCATTTACGCTGCTGGTGCCGGCTACATAGTTTGGAATGGTATTGTCTATCACCGTCGGCAGCGTAATGAAATTACTCCTGTCGGAGTACAAAGTAATGTCGTCAACATACGCGATATGATCACTACCTAAAACCCATGCTATCGTAGGCTCACTGGTATTGACCTCTGATGTATTTTGGTCAATTATCGCAACGTTCGCGTTCGCTGACCAAAATTGCTGTACTTGTGCCATTGTTGGTTGACCGCCCATAAGTTGGCTATATGCGCTCATTACGTTACTATATTGCAGACCTATTGATGAGAAGCTGATCGAGTTCTGCCAGCTTATAGCCACGGAGTCCCCTAAGCTGTCTACAGCTCGCAGGACCACATCCAACTGATTCATATTGTTGAATATCATGTGTCCTGCTCCATCTAACTGCACATCATCAAATGCTTGTTGATAATCTGCCATGGAGTAGGTTTTGGTAGGATCGGTCCTGAACATCGACCGGTTTGCACTTGATGTAGATTTTTTACTTGACTCAGGCTTTTTACAGCTTTGATACACTGAGACCGAGATTCCCAGAATCACGGTTAATAATATGGCAATGTTTCTTCCTTGCCTTTTCGGACTTCTGTTGATTTTTTGCATAAATAGCAATTTTAAAGGTTAATGGAATTATTTTCCATTTTAAAGGTATTATTAACATTCTTATTATGCAATATATAGATGTATTTTTTTACCGATAATTTTTTTATATTATTAATATTATGGTCACAGTGATAACTAATCGTAGAAATTCCATGATGCGAGATATGTATATGTTTTTATGGAACAATAAGACCTATAGAGATGGAATAGGCTTGAAGCGGATATTATTGCTTGTAAGAGAAAGACAGTATGTGTATATCGTTTACTCTTACCATTAGAAAAACGCAATAAAAAAGGTTTCAAACTAACAGCCTGAAACCTTTTAAAATATGGAGCGGAAGACGAGATTCGGACTCGCGACCCTCAGCTTGGGAAGCTGATGCTCTACCAGCTGAGCTACTTCCGCTTATAAAATTCGTGGGTGTAAATATAAAAATTCCAGTCGGTTTCTGGCGTATTATTTTACTATACACTACTCGCTTTGTCTTTTTCCCTTTTCCATTACCTTTGAAGCTATGCTGCAATTTGAACGATTTACACTGGACAACGGATTACGGGTATTGGTGCATATAGATAAGGCTACCCCAATGGTGGCCGTAAATGTGCTATATGACGTAGGCGCGCGCGATGAGGATGCACACCGCACCGGGTTCGCGCACCTGTTCGAGCACCTGATGTTTGGTGGCAGTGTGAACATACCGGAATATGACGAGCCCCTGCAAATGGCGGGCGGCGAGAACAATGCCTACACTACCAACGATATTACCAACTACTACATACAACTGCCACTACAAAATATAGAAACAGCCTTCTGGCTGGAGAGCGACCGTATGCTGAGCCTGGCCTTCAGCGAGAAAAGCCTGGAGACACAGCGCAAGGTGGTAAGCGAAGAGTTTAAAGAACACTACCTGAACAAACCTTACGGCGATGCTTGGGACAAACTGCGCAAGCTGGCCTACAAGCAGCACCCTTACCAGTGGATGACAATAGGCAAGGACCTGAAACAGATAGAAGAGGCACAACTGGAAGATGTAAAAGCATTTTTCTTCAAGCACTACCGGCCGGTGAATGCTGTGCTGTGTGTGGCGGGTAATGTGACCGTGGATGAAGTGAAAGCATTATCACAAAAATGGTTCGGTACCATACCAGAGGGTGAAAAATATACGCGTCAGCTGCCAGCTGAGCCTGAGCAAACAGAGGCACGCAGCGAAAACGTCTACGCCGACGTGCCTTTTGACTCCCTATATAAGGCATGGCACATGGCTGGCCGCCTGGAGCAGCCCTACTACGCTGCCGACCTGATAACCGAGATCATGGGCAGTGGATACAGCAGCCGCCTGTACCAACGGCTGGTAAAAGAAGAACAATTGTTCAGCAACATCAACTGCTACCACACGGGCAGCCTGGACCCGGGACTACTGGTGGTAGAAGGTAAGATACGCGAGGGCCGCACCATAGAAGAGGCCAACGAAGCGGTAGAAAAAGAAATAGAAATATTACTACAAGGTGGCGTGACCGATGAAGAGCTGAAAAAAGCCAAGAACAAGATAGAGGCCATGATCAGCTTTGAAGACCTGGCATTGCTATCACGGGCCAACAACCTGGCATTTTATGAGCTGCTGGGCGATGCTGAGCTGATCAATAAAGAATGGGAGCGTTACCAGGAAGTAACTTCTGAATACCTGAAGGAGACCGCAGAACATATTTTCAGAAAGCAGAACTGCAATACGCTGTTTTACAGGAAAAAAGTGGCGGAAGAAATAGCCAGCTAGACTACCCCTAACCCCTCCTTGAAAAAAGGAGGGGAGCTGATAAGTGAGTTACCGCATTATAGTATTGTCGCATTACCGCATTATCCTAAATATATAGTATGCTTTTTGAAGGCAAATTTTCAGGCGATGGGTTCAGTAACCGCATCACAGAGTTGTTCGGTATACAATACCCAATAGTGCAGGCGGGTATGATCTGGGCATCGGGCTGGCGGCTGGCGGCAGCAGTGAGCAACGCTGGTGGCTTGGGTATAATAGGCGCGGGTAGCATGTACCCCCAGGTGCTGGAAGAACACATACAAAAATACAAACAGGCCAGCAGCAAGCCATTTGCAGTGAACCTTCCCTTGCTCTACCCCGACCTGGACAAACATATAGAGATCATACTGCGCGAGCAGGTGCCTATAGTTTTCACATCGGCAGGCAACCCCAAGACCTGGACCACCAAGCTAAAGGACAAAGGCATAACCGTGGTACATGTGGTAAGCAGTGCTAAGTTTGCCCGCAAGTGCCAGGATGCGGGTGTGGACGCAGTAGTTGCTGAGGGCTTTGAGGCCGGGGGCCACAATGGCCGTGAAGAAACTACTACCCTGTGCCTGATTCCCGATGTACGGCAGGCCATAACCATACCGCTGATAGCGGCCGGGGGTATAGCCACTGGTCGCGCTATGTATGCAATGATGGCGCTGGGCGCAGAAGGTGTACAGATGGGCAGCCGCTTTGTGGCCAGCCCGGAGGCATCGAGCCACCAGGCATTTAAAGAGGTAGTGGTAAAAGCTAACGAGGGCGATACCATACTCACCATGAAGCAGCTAACACCGGTGCGCTTGATAAGGAATCATTTTTACAGTCAAGTGCAGGAAGCGGAAACTAAGGGTGCAACTGCCGATGAAATGAACGACCTGCTGGGCCGTGCCCGCGCTAAAAAAGGCATGTTTGATGGCGACCTGGAGAACGGGGAGCTGGAAATAGGACAGGTAAGCAGCCTGATAAAAGAAATAAAACCCGCCGGTGAAATAGTGCAGGAAGTGTGGCAGGAATTTAAGGCTGCAGCTGCAAGTCCATTCTCATTTTAATAAATAACTATAGATATAGAAAGAAAAGGTGCGCTTCGCAAGAAGCACACCTTTTCAAAAAACTATAGTACTGAGAAGAACTATTTCTTCTTAGATTCCATTTTAGTGGTAGTCTTAGTTTCAGTTTTAGTAGTAGTAGCAGATGCTTTCTTCATAGAATCCATCATTTTAGCGCTATCTACAACTGGAGCTGCAGCTGGAGCTGGAGTAGTATCAACTGCCGGAGCTGGAGTGGTAGTCATTGTAGCAGTAGAATCTGTAGTTGCAGCTTTGTTTTCTGAGCTACCGCAAGATGCTACGAAAAGACCCATTGTCAGGGCAACGATTGATAATTTTACTAATTTCATTTTGTGTTTTTTTTAGAATGTTATACCATTAATGCCACAAACAGAAAAAGGTAACCCGCAAAGTGAAAAAAAATTTAAAAAATATTTTTTGCCTCCTGTTAGCGGCACCCACACACACTTTTACATACCTTTATCTTTAGTATTCGTAACATACAGGTTATTTATATTTTTCACCCACCGGGTTACTTTTCTTTCATTAAAGCATTAATCATTGTACACGTCCACACATACAGAGCAGCAACTTTTAGCAGCATTTGCCGTAGGTGACCGTTACGCAGCCACAAAAATTTATAACCAGTATTATAACGTTATAAATGCCTGGCTGATAAAGAACGGGGCCAGTGAGGATGATGTGGCCGATGTGTACCAGGAGGCAGTAGTGATACTGTACGAGAAGGCGCAGCAGGAAGAATTCAGGCTTACCTGTTCTATAAGTACCTATTTATTTGCCATCAGCAAGCATTTATGGTACAAAAAGGCAAGTAAGCAGCAAAAGATGCCCGGCAGCTTATCCGATCACGCAGGCACAGAAGAGGGCGAGGATTGGGCGTATGAGGACGATGTGAATGTGCAGGTGGAACGGGAAGCACACTACGACCAGCTCAATGTAGCGCTGGAGCAACTGGGCGAACCGTGTAGTTCTTTAATAAAAGCCTTTTATCATAACGATAAAAGCATGCAGGAAATAGCGGCAGACTTTGGGTATACCAATCCAGACAATGCCAAAACACAAAAATATAAATGCCTTACCCGCCTTAGAAAGATATTCTACGGCATGCAGGCCAAATAATATAATATGTCGGCAGACAACCAGGTATGGGACCTTGCAGAAGGTTACATCAATAATACCCTTACTGTAGCAGAACGGGAAGCCATACAACACCGTATGGCAGCAGATGCGGCATTCGCCGCATCGTTCCAGGAGTGTGCAGACCTCATCAGCTCGCTGAAGGGGAATGGCAGGCAGCAGAAACTGCGTGCTATGCTCAAGGATATTCACAAAACGGAGATAGCCCCTACCGCTAAGAAAAAGGCGACCACTATACCACTGCGTACCCATTACTGGCGCACAGCCAGCATTGCGGCAGGTATAGCGCTCATCACGTCTATGGCCACTTATCTATCTGTTCACCCTTCTGATAAGAAAGCATCATCGCAATACAGCGTGCTGCGCAGAGAGATAGAGACCATAAAACGCTCGCAAAATCAACTGATACAGAACATAAATCAGCAAAAAGCTGCCAAACCACCGGCAGTGGCCCGTTATAGCGGTACCGGGTTCGCTATTACTAACGATGGTTATTTTGTGACCAGCTACCACGTAACGGACGGTGCAGACTCTGTATACATACAAGACCACGAGGGCGAATACTACAGGGCATACGTAGTAGCCTTTGAACCTAAGAACGACCTGGCCATACTTAAGGTAGAAGCAGACGGTTTTAAGTTCGGTAAAGGTGAAGTGCCTTATACATTCGCCGCAGGCAAAGCTGGCCTGGGCAGCAAGGTATACACCTTGGGCTATCCTGAAGATGAGATAGTTTATAACGAAGGCTATATAAGTGCCAAGAACGGTTTCGAAGCAGACTCTAACCAATACCGCCTGGAGCTGCCGGCCGACCCTGGCCAGAGCGGCGCACCTGTGCTGGATGCCAAGGGCAATGTGCTGGGAATAGTTACTGCCAAAGGCAGCCAGAGCGAGGGTAATACCTACGCTGTAAGCTCTAAAGCCCTGCTGCAACTGATACACTCCCTGCCTAAAGAAATGAACCTGCGCCTGCCCCACAACAACAAGCTGGGTAGCCTGGATCGCGAACAACAAATAAAGAAACTGGAATACTTTACCTGCTCGGTAAAGGTGTATAAGAAATAACAGAGAGAAGAATTACAACCAACAAAGGCAGCAGGATGGTCACTGCTGCCATTTTTTTGCCTTGTCGGTCCAGTTTATCCAATTACCCATTTCTTCCGTATTCCCCCACATAATGCCTAACTTTGCCGCCGGCAATAAAAACATGAGTCTTTTAAAGAACCTGACCAATAGAAAAAATCCGAAGGGGGAGATGGCCTTTACAGACCACATTGAAGACCTCCGATGGCATATCATTCGCTCGCTGCTGGTATTGATAGCAGCGGCCATATTTGTTTTCATACATGTAGAGTGGATATTCGAGCACATCATACTAGGCCCTGCTCACAACGATTTTATTGCCTATAAATGGTTTTGTCAGCTTTCCCGGTTGGTACATGTGCCCTCCCTATGCCTGGGCGCTGTTACATTAAAATTTCAGAACACTACTCTCTCCGGCCAGTTCGTAATGGCTATGTCAGTATCTATGATGATAGGGTTCATCATAACGTTCCCATACATACTCTGGGAGCTGTGGCGATTTATAAAACCTGCGCTAAAACCTGCTGAGATAAAGTATGCCCAAGGCATAGTGTTCTGGTGCTCGCTGTTGTTCTTTGTTGGAGTACTGTTTGCCTACTACATCATTGCGCCGTACACCATCAACTTCTTTGGCGGCTACCAGCTCAGTGCTTCCTTCCAGAACATCATCACCATGGACAACTACTACGATACCATGAGCGATATGGCGCTGGGTATGGGTATAGTGTTCGAGTTGCCTATCATAGTATACTTCCTGACCCGCGTGGGTATACTTACGCCAAAACTGATGCGCAGCAACCGCCGCTACGCTATACTGATATTGCTGATACTGTCCGAGATCATTACCCCACCCGATTGGTTCAGTTGCTTCCTGGTATTCATACCTTTGTATGCACTGTTCGAGCTGTCTGTACTTATCAGTGTGCGTGTCTATAACCAACGTACCCGTAAAGCTTTACAAAACAATTAATAGCAACAATATGAATACTGTATTTAATAAAGAACTGCCACTGGCCATAGGTTGCGACCATGCCGGGTTTGAATACAAAGAAGCAATAAAAGCAGCACTGGTAGCCGACGGATGGAAGGTAGAGGACAAGGGTACTTACAGCAAGGATAGTACCGACTATCCTGACTATGCCCACCCAGTAGCACAAATGGTAGAAGATGGCACTGCTGCCACCGGCATACTGATATGTGGCAGTGGCAATGGCGTATGCATGACGGCCAACAAGCACCACGGTGTGCGTGCTGCTCTATGCTGGAATGTAGAACTGGCACAACTGGCCCGCCAGCACAACAATGCCAATATCATTTGTATACCATCGCGTTATGTAGATCTGACACTGGCCGAGGCAATGGCAACAGCTTTCCTGAACACTGCATTTGAAGGTGGCCGCCATGAAAAAAGAGTAGAAAAAATATAAGCGTATCATATTAAAACGGGAAGAGCTGTAGTGCTACAGCTCTTCCCGTTCTTACTTTCAGGTGCTACTACATAGTGATCACTAGCCTGTGGCCCGCAGCCACATCCTTATGCCAGGTCTCTTCTATATCTTTCAGATCGGCAGTTACTGTGTCTATCTTTAGTTTGCCGTCAGCGGCCAGTTGCAGCATTTCAGGCAATATGTTGCGAAACAGCTCACCCATAGCCTGGTTGGATAAACTACCCAGGCCTGAGCCACACAACATAATATCAGAACTTCTCAATATGCCGGATGATAACTCTATTTTATCGCCTGCCATACCACCTACGGTTACAAAGCGGACAGGATGCGTAGCACCACCCTTACCTTGCAACGCTGTAAGTATCAGCTCTGCCGGATGGCCCCACAAGTAGTCAATTACAATATCGACAGGTGTACTCTTATGTATTTCTTTCAGGGTGGTCAATATCTGCTCATCCTCTTGCTTCAGCGATATGATCTCGTCTGCACCAAGTTCTTTCAATTTGTTCAGTGAGTCTGCATTCCTACCGGTAACAATTACCTTTTTTGCGCCGTAGTGTTTTGCTATCTGAACTGCTACCTTTCCGGTCACCCCGGTAGCGCCGTTGATCAAAACAGTTTCACCCTGCTTGATACCCGCTCTGAAGTGCAACGCGCCAGCGGCCCCCATAACTGCATTAGGTAGTGCAGCAGCAGTTACATAGTCAATGCCGTCCGGCAATCGCACCATTTTATTTTTATCAGCAAGCCCCATCTCTGCTATCATACCACCCATACCGAAGGAATATACCCGGGTACCATCGGCAAGCACACCAACACCATCTATACCCACACCCTCGGGCTTGTGCAGCTGGCCGCCGCTGGAGTAGTGTGCACCACTTGCTCTACCCTTATCCAGGTTCTTTACGGCTGCAGCCTTCATGGTCATTACAAGGTGGTTATCATTTTGCGGAATCGGATCTGGTAGCTCACCATATTTTGGAGCCTCACCGTATTGATGTAATACTGCTGCTTTCATTGAGAATATTTAGTGTGAAATTCTTTAGTGGTATGGAAGGAAGATAATTTTTTCAGGTCACGTACTAATAACAGGTTTGCTCCTTCAGTTCCGCGTCTATCTTTTTATTCCATGCGTCCTGTTGGTCGCGTATTATGCTGTGGTTGGTCTCGCCATCGTACTCCTCCTGCTGTTCTTTTCTTTCGTCCTGGTACTTCTGGTAAATGGCCTGCAGCTCATCTTTATAGTTGGCCATTGTGAAGTGGAAATTTTCTATTGCCGTTATCAACTTGCAGGCTTCAATTGCAGTGATATCAAAATGTCGCTGTTCATGGTTAAGTATGTATGCATTCTTGCCCTCATCTTTAAAGAACGACTTTGATGGGTCGAAGGTAGTAGTGATAATGACATCCAGAGCAGCACTGGTACCATTGCTGTGCCATTTGTAGTTCATATTGATACCACTATTGGTCATAGCCATTTGTGGTCCGTAAGGGCGGCCTTGAAAATCACTAATGGCAAGAGGTTCTTTTCTGTTGTAAATGATCATATCCTGAACATCTTCGTTGTCACCCATTTTCACGGTCACAGTTACTCCAGGTTGCTGGGCATATGCTGGCCCGAAGCCAATAAACAACAACGCGAACAGAATTCTTTTCATGGTCATTCAAAAATACGCATATCGCCCATTGCATATTTATAAGGATATGTTAGATCACTTTACTTCTACACGCTTCAGTTCTATGATATTCATAGCATTGCTGGTAAACCCGTGGATGTTGTTTTGAGTAAAGTGCAGCAACTGATCGTAGAACAACGGCAGCACCGGCGCATAGCTCATAGCCAGGCTATCCATATGGTGGTATAGCAGCAGTCGGGTGCTATCAGGTGCATTCAGGCTTTGCTCATACCAGGCATCGAACTGTGCATTTTTAAAGCGGGTATAGTTGGGTGGTGCAGGATAGCGGCTATAAAAAAAAGCCATGTAGCTTTCTGCCTCGGGGTAGTCGGCCAGCCATGTGGCACGGAAACAAGCCACCCGGCTTTCTGATGTTTGTTGTTTGAGTATGTTGGGCTGCAGCACATCTATCTCTGTTGGTATGCCCACTTCCTGAAGTTGCGTAGCCACCAGGTTGGTGATGTCTACCCAGTTGTCAACCGTTGTCAACTTCACCGGCGCCAATCCTTTGCCATGTGGGTAACCGGCCTGCGCCAACAGTTGAAGTGCCCTGGCGGGGTCATAGTGGTAGCCGTAATGCTGCACACTATCATACCCCGGCATGCCATAAGGAATAAAGCCGCCTGTAGCCGGTATGCCCGTACCATTGCGGAAATAGGTAACAATTTTTTTGCGATCTACTGCATAGTTGATAGCCTGCCTCACCAACAGGTTTTGCGTAGGTTGGCCCTGTGTTGTCTTATTGTTACTATCCACCAGGAAGCCTATGTATTCGGTATCGAAGTACACTCCCTTATCCAGGTGAAATTTGCTGGCATACTCCTTTTTTAGCGTGCCGCTGCGCGATAGTACCAGGTCCTTGAATGTACCATCTATGCCATTTACAAAGTCCAGCTTGCCCTGCAGGAAAAGGAAGAACTCGGTAGCCTTGCTGTCTGTAAATGTGATCTGCACCGCATCAGCATACGGCAGTTGTCGGCCATTTTCTTTTTCCCAGTAGTGTGGGTTTTTATGCAGCACCAGTACATTGCCTTCATCCCAATAATTATACATGAACGGACCAGTGCCACAAGGATGTCGCCGAAATTCATTACCCCAATGCTTTGCTACTTCCATAGGCACTATGCTGCAATAAGGCATACTCAGCATTTGCACCAGCGGACGAAACGGGTGTGCCAATTTTATTTGTACCGTAGTGTCGTTGATGGCTGTGAACGGTTGTTGCTCTGCCACACGCCCATTGAATATCCACCCACCTGTAGATGCAGTTGCGGGATCTATGATGCGGTTGAAACTATATACCACATCAGCTGCCACCATTCGGCGACCCTTGCCATTTGGGAAAAGAGGATTATCCTGGAAGTACACATCGGGCCGCAGGTAAAAAGTATAAGTAAGTCCATCTGGCGATACCATCCAGTGGGTAGCCAGCGAGGGCACTATCTGCTCATGTTCATCAGCATCTACCAGGGTATTGTATACCATATGTACCGTCCACATGATGTACAGGTCTTTGGCAAATGCGGGATCCATGCTTTCCAGGGTACCGCTGGAATAATTGAGCCGGAACACCTTTTTGTTACCTTGGGGTGCATGACTGCACGATGCGAATAGCAGGAGGAATGCGAGCATTGGCACGATCATTAAACTTTTATTTACACCGCTCACCCTCATATCTGCAAAATGCGCTTTAATTTTACCAAAAATAAACATAATGGCCACAAGGCTTTCGGTTAATATAAATAAGATAGCTACCCTGCGCAACAGCCGTGGTGGCAACAATCCTGATGTACTAAAAGTAGCCGCCGACTGCGAGCGCTTTGGTGCCGAGGGCATCACAGTTCATCCCCGCCCCGATGAGCGCCACATACGCTATGCCGATGTGTATGCACTGAACGAGATAGTAACTACAGAATTTAACATAGAGGGCAACCCGCTGGAAGATAAGTTCATGCACCTGGTGCTGGACGTAAAACCTGCCCAGGTAACATTGGTACCCGACGACCCGGGCCAACTGACCAGCAACCACGGGTGGGATACCATCAACCAGTTGGATTACCTGAGCGATACCATAGCTATATTTAAACAGGCGGGTATACGGGTAAGCATCTTTGTAGACCCTGTGCCGGAACTGGTAGCCGCTGCAGCCGCAACTGGTACCGATCGCATAGAGCTGTATACTGAAGCCTACGCAGCGCATTATCACACAGATAGGCATGAGGCCATAAAAAATTATGTACGTGCGGCAAACGTTGCTTATAACAATGGCATGGGCATCAATGCCGGTCACGACCTGGATCTGCACAACCTGCAATTCTTTGCGCAAAGCATACCCCAATTGCTCGAGGTCTCTATAGGTCACGCGCTCATCAGCGATGCTCTGTACTATGGCCTGGAGAACACCATACAGATGTACAGGAGAAAGCTACAAACGCACGGATAATTCCCGTGAATTACAGTCTGCTATAAATAAATATTACTGTAACTTTAAGGCAGTATAATAGTATGCACATCATAAAAATGTAAGATCATCTTATGATGTGTCATTTATCTATGACCCAAGCTATTTATTAGGATATTGTATTTTATTTTCGCTGCACATTTAAGAGAGAAATAAAAATATAGGTGTATGAGTAAAGTTTTATACACGCTGTTATGTATCGGTATATGTATTGTTATGCCCGGTATCATCATAGCCCAGCCGGTAGCTAATTTTACTGCCAGCAATACCAGCGGTTGTTCACCGGTTGTAGTGCAGTTCACTGATCAGAGTTCCGGTAGCCCAACTTCCTGGAGCTGGACATTGGGCAATGGGACCACCTCTACTCTGCAAAACCCCTCTACTTCTTACACGTTACCGGGCACCTACAACGTTACACTTACTGTTACCAATGCATCTGGCAGTAATACAAAAACAATTACCAGCCTGATCACAGTTAATGCACTGCCGGTAGCCAATTTTGTCGCCAGCGATTCAGGAGCTGTATGTACCTCGCACACCGTTACTTTCATCAATACTTCTATCCCCAACAGCAGTGGCACCAACACTTACTTGTGGGATTTTGGAGATGGTACTACCAGCACACAGACCAACCCTTCGCATGCGTATAGTACTGCCGGCAGTTATAATGTTACACTTATTATCACCAATGCCAATGGCTGTACCAATACGCTTGTAAAGACGGCATACATACAGTCGCAAAGCGGGCCGGTCGCCAATTTCACATCGGCCAGCAACATTGCCTGCTCAGCCCCGGCTTCCGTTAGTTTCAGCAATCTTACCACTGGTGGCACATCTTATTCATGGACATTCGGTGATGGCAATTCAGCCACATCCAATAATCCGGTGCATCCCTACAATGCCTTAGGCAGCTATACAGTTACGCTCGTAGCCACAGGCGCCAACGGATGCAAGGACACGATAGTGAAACCTGCATTCGTAGTTTTAGGTCATCCTACCGCAGGTTTTACCGTGAGCAATTCTACAGTATGCTCCGGCGTACCTATCACGTTCACCAATACATCTTCGCCATCTGGCACCACAGCCGCATGGACATTCGGCGATGGTACATCGGCTACCACTAATAATGCTACGCATAGCTACACAACAGGTGGCACCTATACTGTAAAACTGGTAAGTACAGCTGGTGCTTGTGCCGACTCTGCCACGCAAACCGTTACTACAAGCTCAAGGCCTATTGTTAATTTTTCGGCCAACAATACTTGGAGTTGCACTGCGCCGTTCACCGTACAGTTCAGCAACACCAGTTTTTTTGGCCAGGCGCAGACCTGGTATTTTGGTGATGGCTCCACTCAAAATACGCCCACCCCTTCGCACACTTATACTGCACCAGGTGTATACACAGTGAAGCTGGTAGTGTACAGCACACTTGGTTGCAGCGATTCACTGACCCAAACTAATTACATTGCTATAGGCGCACCATCTGCATCCATCGTACCGACTTTGCCGGGTGGCAATTGCGTCCCGGCCCTCGTCAACTTTGCGACATTTATATCACCCAACATTACGCCTACTTCTTTCAGTTATGATTATGGCGATGGCGCATCTGGCACCAGCGCTTCTCATACCTACACTACAGCTGGCACTTACACCATCACTTACACCTACACGCTTGCCGCAGGCTGCACATACACCACTACTACAGGTATCATTATAGGTACTAAGCCCACTGCTGCCTTCACGGCCACACCACTCATTACATGCCCTGCTACCAACGTCACCTTTACGAATACTTCTACTGGCGCCACTTCCTATCAATGGTTGTATGGCGATGGCCTTACCGGCAATACGGCGAGCCCGCTGCACAGTTATGAGATACTAGGGTCGGCAACGGTCACACTCATTGCATATGGCACTGGCGGTTGTGCAGATACATTGATACGACCCAACTATATTAATGTATTGCTACCGCATGCGCAATTCTCCTTCAGCTATGCATGCAGCAACCAGTTGCAGGTCAACTTCACAGACAACTCTGTAGGTGCTGATACGTGGTCGTGGCGCTTTGGCGACGGGACAACATCAACCGCACAAAGCCCATCGCATGTATACTCCAGTGCAGGTACAGATACTGTGATACTGACTGTACACAACAACGCTACAGGCTGCAATGATACTTATATCACCTACATACACCTTACGCCGTTCAACCCGTCTGCCCTGTTGGCTATTGATTCTAATACCTGCAAGAACACACCCGTCACGTTCTCGACAACTAACATACTTACTGCTACCAGCTATGTATGGAATTTTGGAGATGGCACAATCTTCCCCAGCAGCTCTTCTGTGCTGCATAGCTACGCTAATTCAGGTACCTATACCGTAAGTGTTATTGTTACCGACCAACATGGTTGTGCCGATACTATCACTAAGACCAACTATGTAAAAGTGGGTGGCCCTACTGCTTCATTTACGGCATCAAATGTATCTGGTTGTGCACCGTTGGGTGTCACTTTCACAGACCAGAGCAGCGCACCGTCTTCATCGTCTATCGTTAGCCGGTTGTGGGAATATGGCGATGGCAATACCACTCCCGGCAACTTTACAAATGTGTCGCACACCTATGCCAATGCAGGCAGTTTCTCAGTTGTGCTGGTGGTCAAAGATGCAAATGGTTGTGCCGATTCTATGGTACGTCCTAACTACATCACGGCCAACAAACCACATGCGCAGTTCTCCACCAACGATACTGCTGTGTGCCCTAACCAGCAGGTAAATTTCACCAATTCGTCTACAGGAAATGGCCTGAGCTATAACTGGAGTTTTGGCGATGGGGTCACGTCATTTGCTACCACTCCTTTTCATATTTACCCCGTTATGGGTTCTTATACCATCAGGCTTATAGTTACTGATGCAGGCGGGTGCAGCGATACGCTCACACGCAACGCATACATACATGTAGCAGGTCTAAACGCCGCATTCATCATCAGCGATAGTTTTGCTACCTGTCCCCCGCTTACGGTACATTGCACCAACCTCACCAACGGCAACAACACCTATACCTGGACGTTTGGCAACGGTGGCCAATCTGTCCTCGCTAACCCATCTACAGTATATACCTACCCCGGCGTGTATCACATCAAGATGCTGGCGCACAATATTTCGGGCTGTGTAGATTCTTTTACAAAAAGTGTGGCGGTGCTGGGTCCTACAGGCACATTTTCTGTAAATAACTATGCAGGTTGCACACCACTGAGCATACAACTGAGTGTGAGTAACAGCAGCGGCGCTACCTCTTATACCTGGGACCTGAACAATGGATACACGCAGACCACCACTGCCACTACACTGAACTATACATACACAACAGCCGGCATCTATGTGCCACTAGTCATCATTAGCAATGGTACATGCCAGGTACCTGTGTATGGCGATACTGTTCGCTCCGATCATTTAAATGCTTTCGTTTCCTACGCCGCTGCATCATTGTGCACACCAGCGCCTGTTAGCTTCACTGATAGTACATCAGGTTCTTTATCAGGCATTGCCACACGCTCCTGGAGCTTCGGCGATGGTGGTTCTTCTCTTGCACACAACCCGGTGCACACCTATACCACAGGTGGTACTTACCAGGTGCGGCTCATCATCAGCAATGTATCGGGCTGTACAGATACTATCATCAAAACAATAACCATAGCACAGAAACCCGTGGTCACCATCTCTGGTAATTCACCCATCTGTCCGGGGCAGGCAGCACAGGTTACGCTCACTGCTGCAGGTGCTGCTACCTACGTATGGACACCCGGCACTGGTCTGGGTTGTGCTACATGCGCGGCTACAACGGTATTACCTGCGGCTACAACAACATACACAGTAATAGGTACTGCAGCCAACGGTTGCACAGATACTGCAACAACTACCGAAGTCGTGAACACATTGCCTGTAGTAAGTGCAGGTACCAACCAGTCCATATGTGCCAATCATCCCGCACAGTTGAATGCTACAGGCGCATTATCCTACACTTGGACACCTGCTACAGGGTTATCATGCACAGGTTGTGCAGCCCCTCTAGCCAGTCCTACTGCCACTACTACATATACTGTTACGGGTACTGCTGCTAATGGTTGCAGCGCCACCAGCCAGGTAACTATTACAATAAATGCACTTGCTGTGTCTTCATTGGATTCCAGCAAAAGTATTTGCACTGGTAAGTCAGTAATATTACCGGGCACTGCAACGGGTGCTGTTAGTTACTTGTGGTATCCAACTACAGGTTTGTCTTGCAGCACTTGTGCCACACCTACCGCCAGCCCTACTGTTACCACACACTACAACCTGGTCACCGCTGCAGGCAGTGGCTGTAGCGATACGGCGCAGATCGTAGTAGTTG
>Ga0116227_10008384_pt1 | contig 19544 bp, 17 predicted proteins | sample S1TSphgellanicum_FD_89693 | JGI IMG/M metagenome (GOLD analysis project Ga0116227, IMG submission 89693) | Host-associated microbial communities from peat moss isolated from Minnesota, USA - S1T2_Fb - Sphagnum magellanicum MG | ecosystem: Host-associated > Plants > Peat moss > Unclassified... | reverse complement strand
GGGAGCCAATGGGATTATGCCAGAGAGGTAAAGAAAGCGAAATGACGTCAGAGAAAAAGAAGTTGCGTACAAAAAGAAAGAAAAATTGTGAAAAAGAAGAAGAAAGAGGGTACCAAAGAAAAAGGGGCCAGGAATCGAAATAAGTAAGAGATAAGTAAAAGACAGACGGACACACTGACGAACGTAGTGAATTAATATATAGGATGATTATAATAAACTATATATAGTTATTTATGACATCTAACCATTGAAAGAACATAATTCCTTCTAGTGGTTGGGGAGTTTGGCTTTTCCAAATTGCTTTTGGTAATACTATTGGGAGGCACTAGTTGCTACATCCCTTTGTTGTAAGAAATATAAGTGTTTTGTATGGATTGTCTCTATGTCAAAAGCGATTCTTGACCAATTCTCTTCGAATATTTAATCATTTATTATTCTTTCCACCTTGAATCTCAACAAGTAATCATGTCATTGATGAAAGTGTAATCTGAAATTTCAATTTGTTGAGTGTGCTAGCCATGGATTGTCTCCAAGAGGTTGTCGCAAGTTGTTCAAAAACTTTGAGACAAATTTTTTTATCACTATCCCATATATTTTGTAATCTTGCAAGTGATTTGAAAATGCCTAGTATCAAACCTTTGTGTAGTATTCTACATTTACATTTATAAATGGGTACAAGTCCAAATCTGGCAATTTTTGATAAGAATGTCATGGATGTGAATATGGTGACATGTTGTAATTAAACATATTTTAAATTGTGCTACTTTGATTAATCCCTTCAAGCTCACAAAAAAAAGTATCTTGAATGCCCAAAATAATCCATGGTTACATAGAATTGCGTTTGGTGACATATTTGTATGTGTTCAATCTTGTTGCATTTATTGATATCATGAAAGTTGTGAGATTTTTATTAAATGGCTTGCATGGGATTCATGATCCTAAAACATTTACAAATGGCATAACAACTCTAGAGGTTAAAACAACTACATATGTTTGAACAACCACAAAATTTGTTTACATATATTGTTTTAATTCTTATGCATAATCAAAAGTTCTTCATTTACTATTCCCTAATTTGAGGATCCAACAACTTGATTGCCCCTATAAGTTTTGCCTATGTTGATCCCATTTTTTCAAAGCCTCATGTACATGCAAATTGTCCAATTTATGGCTTGAACCCAATACAACTGCTCCATGTCATTGGATTTTAGACCTTTAAGTAGTTCTCTATGCAAAGATAGTATGGAACCTTCATGCTATTCAATGCATTTGCCACACCTCACTTGATTTTATAATGATAAAAGAGATCTTATATTATGTAGTCAAACCAATGACAAAATCCTATTAACAATTTAAATAGTTATATATCTTATTTGATATTAATTTTAATGTATTTAATAGGACATCACACACATTGGAGCCATTTCAATTCATGCAATTTGAATTCGTGGAATGCCGTGCGGAAAGGCTGATAACATGGAAAAATATTCTTTCAAGCTCATGTTCACCTACTCATGGCTCACACTCACTTGCTCATGAAATAGCATCCCCCAAATTGATGTGGGACAATAGAACATGCATAACACAAATAAAATTTAAACTTTTTTATTCTGCTTGGCAGAACCATGCAGAACTACATAAAGCCACATAGGGTGCCAAAAAGACAAGCTTAGATAGAGCTTGTTAAAGGGTATTTAGTGTCCTCCCTGTTTTTGCAGTGTTGTCCCAAGGCATGTTGTAAAATGTAGCATCACACTACAAGGCCAAGGCCAGAGCTCATGCTGTCAAAAAATGAAAATTGAAGATCCAATGTTGAGAAATTTTTAAAATTTTTTTTTCTTGAATATTTCAAAAAGATTTTGTATTTTCTTCCTCAAAATCCTGTTCTTTGAAAAATTTGCTTTTTTGAATATTTGAACATTTACCTACGAATAATACAAAAGTCAATGTCAAAGCTGCCGACGTACGTCCTCCACTCTGCAGAGGACTGTTTGGGATTTTAAAGAAGTTCTTACAGGGTACCCGCAGGGTATCAAGAAAGGCATTAGGAAGCCCCTCAGGTGCGGCCATTACACTTAGTGTGTGATGGTCACCTGGTACGAGAGCGGCGGGTAGTCCCAGGATATCGACGGTCAGTGGCGGAACATATATATCCATTTTGGGGACTATTGACACATGAGTCGCCACTTTTATGGATCGATCTTCCTTTATAGGCCACTGGTTACAAACTCGTAAAGAACAGATTTCAGCCGTGGATTCGATCGCCCTGACTGACACCCTTACTAATTGTAAGTCCATAGTCTCGATCCGCGTCAAAAGGGATTTTCCACATGCAGTCCGCGTCCCCCCACCAGTCCCCAAAAAATCTAATCCGTCCATTCTTCACAATAACCCCATCCTCAGCGTTCAATTTGAAACAAAATTTGATTTCGAAAATTTTAGCTAAAAGAAAGCCACCAAACGGGTAGCCGCAAGATTGAGATCTTTTCCTGGCCGTTCGATATACAGACACCCGAATATCTCGTCCGTCAGATGGACAGGTTTTCAGGGCCGTCGATGGTAGTTAGGAGGCCGGTACAATTGCCATCTGACGACGTGGATCGTGCGAACTCTGCATCGGGACCGTCGAATCCGGGAGAGCATCACTCAAGAGAGACGGGGGAAGCCCGGCGTCTCTTTCATTCTCTCTTTTGTTTTGGTTGTTGTTTTGTTGCAAACCCTCGCTGCTTCTCTCATTCTTGTCTTCGCCGTTTTCTATACATACTACTGCCTTTTTCTTTTCGTCTTTCTTTTGTGCATATCTCGACATCCTGTTTTGTGACTTGTGATCATCGCCGTATCGTCTCGCGAAGAAAGGGACATCATCATCATCACCCTGAAGGTACGTCTGCTTTCGAAAAATGTTTTTGAAACCCTTGTCGTTTTTCTTTTTCTCCTTGTTCCTCATTTTTTGCTACTTCCGTGCGTGTATTGTTTGAAACTTCTGTAGAGGTCTTTTTCAAGAGTTTTGTTCCTTATTATGCTTATGCGTGCTGGTCTCCTTGTTTGTTTTTTTGCTTCGTTTTTTCCTTCGAAAACGACGGGTTGTTTTTTCTGTGTTTTATCGTTTCAAGATGTTTGTTCTACCCTTGGCCGTTATCTTTCTTGAAGCCCTTGGCTGTTTTTCTTTTGTTCTTGTTCCTCGTTCGTTTTACTTCCTGCATGTTTAGTTTGAAGTTTCTGTGTAAATATTTTCAACCTCGTTTTGTGCTTTTGGATGTTGTCAGTTTGTTTATTTCTTCATTTCGTTTTCGTTTCCCCGGAAACATCGGCTGGTTGTTTTTGTGTTCAAGGATATTTTTGCTTCTTTTGGCTGTCGTCTTTCTTGAAACCCATGGTCCTGTTGTTTTCCAGATGTGTCCTCGTTCATTTTTACTTCCTGCATGGGATCCAACCTAGTTGTGTGCTCCTAATTGTTTCTGGATGCTTGTCACATTTTTGTGCTTGTTTGTTGCTTTACTTTGTTTTAGTTTCTCCAAAAGTGTCGGATTGTTGTATCGCCTTTTGCTATTCCGAATTTTTTTTGCTTTCTGATTAGTTGTTTTGCATATTGTTAATTATGTGCTTGCCTATCCTATGGCATGCTATGATGTTATCGCCAGTACTTCAGCAGCTAATCACACTGAGTTGGTGTGATGGCTAATGGCCATTTTTGCAAAGTTTCAATTCTCAAATTCAAAGAAGATAAAAACATTTTGCATGCCTATGTAATCAAAATAGACTTGTTAAGCAGTATGAGTCTCCTGGACCAGTTGTGATGATGAGATGGATTGTTGTTGGCTCCTGCATGTCTTGACCATTTCAAATGTCCCCTTTAGAGACTGCACATTTCAGGGCTGCTTTGATTCTGGAGGGTTGTACAGTTGCAGACATCAAGCTGTATTTTTTTGTAGACAAAATTGTGTCTTTCAGAGTTGTCCTTTCTATGATCATGTTACAAATACAAGTGTCTTTTCCATTGTTGGCTGTGATGGAAGATAGTTTTTACCAACTTGTGCATATTTTTTGCAGTGTTACCATGGCGCGTACTAAACAGACTGCTCGTAAGTCCACTGGAGGAAAGGCTCCAAGGAAGCAGCTTGCAACAAAGGTCAGTTGTGGTGAAGCTTCACTTGAAATGCCGCAAGTGTTCTTCTATTTTGTTGTACTTATTTGGAGTTCTTTGATGTTTGAGCTGTTCTGGATGTGGGTTGAGGATTGGCTTCTTATGTTTTGACTTTGCAATCTTCCAGGCTGCAAGGAAGTCTGCTCCCACCACTGGTGGAGTGAAGAAGCCCCATCGTTATCGCCCTGGAACTGTTGCCCTCCGGTGAGTGCATAAGACCCTGTGGTGAGATGATGTTAAAGAAGCTGATCAGCTCAATTGGGTTCAGGATTTATTTGCGGGCTAGATTTTTGGGCCTCTGGTATCTGATATTGTGTTTCTGGTTTTGGTACTGTGTAGTGAGATCCGAAAGTATCAGAAGAGCACTGAGCTGCTGATCAGGAAGCTTCCATTCCAGAGGCTTGTTCGTGAAATTGCTCAGGACTTCAAGGTTTCAAACTTGTTCTCACCTACTTTTGCTTGATGCACAAGTCTCTCCTGTGTCTGGAAGTTTCTGTGAGGTTGATCCGTCGAATTATATTTGCTTTAAATGCCTGGCAGGTTCTGTTTTCTATTTAGTTCCAGGTGCTATCTGGAGTATCTGAGTTTTTCTTTTGTTATGTGCAGACCGATCTTCGGTTCCAGAGCCATGCTGTCCTTGCCCTCCAGGAGGCAGCTGAGGCCTACCTTGTGGGTCTGTTTGAGGATACCAACTTGTGTGCAATCCATGCCAAGAGGGTGACAATTATGCCCAAGGATATCCAGCTTGCACGACGGATCAGAGGGGAGAGAGCTTAAGCTGTGTTTCTGAAGAATTTAAAAAAAAACTAAAAAATCAATAAAAAAAATCGGGTTCTTTTGAACCCACCAAAAAATGTTTGTTTGGCCTGCGTCTTCTTTGATTTGAATTCCTTTTGTGCTTGCAGTGGTGAATTCCTTCAAAGCATGTGTAGTTTATTGGAAAGTTGATTTTCCTATTGTTTCAGATTCAGTTAATTTGTGCAATCACTTGAAATTCTTGCTCAGTGATGAAGACTTGTATTACCATATCCACCATTGAAGGGAATGATATGAGAGCAGTTTAGTGTTTGATTGTCAAAGTTGGTAATGGAAATGTGTTGAATCACCTATGTGAACCATCCCTCATCAAACACGGGCCTATCATGAAATGCTTTCCAATATTTTTCTCCTTTGGTAACAAAATTGAGCAATTTTTGAGTTATTGGATAGGCAACAGAAGGTCTACAAATGTTCTTTTGAGTGTTTAGAAGTAAAAGAGCAATGCAGAAAACATGAAAAGAAAATGATAAAGTTTGCCTCAATTTATTCGGAAAAATATCTGTAGACCTCTCTATTTCCAGCCCCATATCTTAAATCCAAGATTATATGCTTGAAATCTTAGTTTGTTTTAATTAACCTATCACTGAATACTGGACCCATTTACACTGAACACTTCAAATTTTCACCATTCCTGTAATGAATTCAGCAATTTTTGTGGAGTTAGAAGTGCTAGGTGGGACAGTTACAAATGCTTATAGGGCTTCAATAGCAGAGGAACAATGTGTGAGATTAAGCACCCAATGTGTGAAAGTTGGGTTCACAAATCTTGATTGCATCCCTTGGAAATTAGTATAAAGTCACTCTTTTGAATCCACATTAAATATTATGAAAATTTATGAAGTTGTGTGAGGAAGTGACAGTTATTTTATGGCTTCTCAACTGAAGCAAAGAAAGTTCATGAAAATTTTAAATCAAAATTGCACGGATCCCATTCTTATATAACAACCAAACAGCAGCCAAATTGTGCTGTTCAAAGTTTGAACGTATGCTGCATGATTTTTTGGGGATTTCTGTTAAGGGTTTGGTAATCTTGTCTGATAGACCTGAAATCGGTTTGGTGTGTCAAACTATGTATCAGATCAACTTCCTTGTCTCCCCAACATTGCTGTCGGGTAAGAGAGATTTGGTGGACCTTAAAGAATTTCATTTAAAGGTTGTGCACATATAATAAGGGGGCAACCACCGACTACTTATTGGATAAGTACAGACAATAAGTAGTCTGTATCCCAAGGATGTCAAATGAAATGACCCACTAAAACCTCTGTTTCTTTCAAAAGCTAGAGTCATGGATTTTCAAAGTGGGTCCTAATTGAGTTGTTGTAGGAAACAAAAGCCCTAATGTTAATGATAAGAGAATGTGTTGAAACAGGAATTTCCAATGCAGTTGTCAACAAAAGCAAAGCCCAGTTAAAACCTTTGCCCCATCTGAAGAGCTCATGTGGCCTTGTGGATGCTAATGTATGTCTTACGAGGGTTTATGGTTGAATTCACTGACTTTGAGAGCATGAACCACCCATTTGGCTGTGAATGCTTCAAGTGTGTCCTCTGGATCATGAACCCAATGATCATAAACCCTGTTACTCTCTTTTAACACAACAATCGTTCCGATTGACCCCCTACATTTGGACTGTGTTCCACTTCCAAACCAAAGACTTTTTTGGGATTAGACCCTTAGTCCTCTTGATACACTTTTTGGTGCCTCCCTAGATGGAGGTGAAGTACCATAAGTGAAAGTGTGAAGTTGTCTGTTGATTGGGACTACGCAGCCTGCTAGTGATGATTGAGTTTGAACAATGTTGTTTTTTTTGACAGGTCATGCTACCTTTTTATGACAAGTATATAGATATATATGCCTTTGTACATGACATACAACTTTTTAAAATGCATTTCAAAAAGATAGTTTGATTTAGAAAATGACTTTCACCCAAAAAACAACTCAAACTAACAATAAATGAAAGAGAAGCTTGAACTTCCTACAATCAATCCAAACAAAGAATTCTTTAGTTCTTCATGTTGCCTCACACTTGAAACACCACTCTCCAATTCATATTCTCCAACTCTATCCTACACAATGAGATTCACATAAAAGCATCCAAAGTATCCTGTTTCAAAGAAGCTCACAAGTGGCTATTATAATATTTTGTTTCAAGAATCTTTTCACAAATTGCAATACAGGAAGGAATAACAAAAACTTTTTGCCAAAGTTGCATGAGATCTGACCAGCTGACATACCATTTGTTGACGTTTTCACACAACTGCCATGTTTCATCAAAGGATTGTTTTCACACTCATGCCTCAAAATTTCCACAAACTCAAGTAATTATGCTTTATTTGCATCACATTCAACTTCTTTTAGTTTGAACTTTGGAATCAATTTCTCCAACCATTGTTTCGACATATTGACACAAGCTTCTTCATCATATGGATAATACTTTAGACCAAAAGCTTCAATGCATTGAAAATGGGAAGGTTAGGAAACCCCTCATTCAAGCTGTCCACAATTGCTTGCACATATTCAACTCCCATCACCTTGCATTCTTGCAATGCGTCCTTTCAATAAAAAATATGTCCATGGTGCATAAGATGGTATGTACATGTAATGCCATCATTTGCCCAACATCTCAATGCACCATCAATGAAAGCTCTAGACATCCAGAGACAAATTCTTTGTAAATCTACCAAAATTGGGACCATGTTTAGATAAAAAATCTCATGCCAATATAGAAATGGATGCATCCAAAGTAAATTCAATTGTTGAAATATCAACTATGTTATTTTGAAAATTTTGATTGAATCTGTTCAAATTTGCCAAAACATCAACCACAAGGTGAAGCATGAATTGAAATTGAATTTGAAAGGTTGTAGTGGCGATATTAAAAGGCCTCAAATTCTCTTTAAAAATCCAATATGGTTGGCATGTAATACAAAATCCACTCCAACACTTGACCCCCAAAAAAACAATGCATAAAGGGGTGGGCAGGCAATGGGTTTGGAGCTCTAACTATTATCTAACTTACTATTAAACTATTAATCTTATAGTTGTTCTAATATTTAAACATTTGGAGTATTGTCTTTATGTGAAGATTCCATTGTAATATTCAAAATTTGATAGTTCAACACAATATTTACTTTTCTTTTGACATGGTTTTTTTAGATGCCTTTTTTGTGACAACAATTTTTGACTTTTTCCTTTCTTTTGATATGCCAAATTTTGATTTGATTTATTTATTCTTTTGTTTTTGCTTGTGATAGTTGCAAAAAAAACCTTCATTGAGTGGTCATCCAATATTCTAATTTCATGTAAAATTAATTAAAAAACTCATCTATTTATGCAATGTCAATGCCTATGCCAAATACATTTTTAAGTGTTTTGTAATTTCTTTGTCTTGTGCTTGTTGCCATTCATAACCATCTAACCATGATACATATTTCATGTAACACTTGGCTAACATACATTACACTTTAACCATTTATTTTTAGCTCAAAAGCATATTTAAATGTGTTGAAGACCACATAATATATGTTCTCCCCACATATAGATGTATTTAATTCATTGCTCCTATTTAGTGTTTTGACTACATTGTCAATGTGGCATGTCTAACGGAGTGAGTGATACATGTTGCATGCATTAATTTGGCAACCTCACACCTTTAACAAGGTAAAAACACCTTTAAACATTGTTGAACTTTAATCACACCTTATTTTTGTCTCCTATAATTGTTCAAATCTTTTGAGAATGCAAGACTTTAGTAATGAATGGTTTCAGGTTGTTTTAAAAGTCACACAATATGATTGAAATTGTGATTAAAAAAATAGGATCCACTTGTTTTGGATGATTTAAAATATAGTTTAAGATGACAACTTTTTTGTTTAGAGTATTTTGGTAAGTGGTTAAAAAATACGCAAATTCTTAAAGGCTAACTTTTCTTCCCTTCTTAATGCCTTTCAAATCCAACTCATTTAATATATCAATTTGAGCACATGTTGCTTTAATTTTAGGATCTTTGTTTGATTGTATCAAAAACCTTTTAAAAAAAAAGATATTTAGGATCCTTGTTGTAGCACATTAAAACCCTCATTTGGAGATTTTGAGGTATTAACATCGACCATTCAAAAAAATGCTATTCACCATTTAAAAAAGCCCCCAAAAAACTATATTTTCAAGAATTCATAACTAATTGAAAAGAAGTCCAAAAAAATTCAACTTGGGTTGATTTTCAAATTGTTTTGGCTAAATGGAAAAATAAAAGTAAAAGAAAATTGGACTTTTATTTACTCATTATGCTTATTTTGGTAGTTCTAGAATCTTCTACCTTGTTTTCATGGCTTGTTTGAAAGTTTCATTGACAAGGAGAAATGAATAAAGGGCTACCAATAAGTCACAATTATGTTACGAATCACTTTAGCGGGGAAACAAAGGAAATGAACAAAGGAATTTCATTAATAAAATAATGCTAATCTTTTCAAAAAGAAGAATGAAAATTTATGCAAATATTTGGAATGACACTTTAAACAATGTATTTGAAACAATGAAGTTGTAATTAAGTTCAACCTTAGGAAAGAGGAGATGGAGGTTTAGGGCTATTCAACCATTCACATAAGAGAAAATTTGCACACTCCAATTTCAACAGAAAAGGTTTGTTTCATGTGATTGGGTAGAAATGTATAGGTATCCAGAGGATCATTTCCATATTGAAGTTCTACAAGTCAATCATGGAGTCTTTATTTAAAGGGTTCAAGGCAAATCACACCTTTGTATCGTAAAACAATCAAAATACTATAGTTGGTAAACATTCCAAGATTCTAATCCTCAACTAAGTGGAGTAATGATGACTATGACCCTTTGTTACAATATTTGTTGAAGGTCTTGGGTAAAGGTTGTTAAGGCACTAGCCAAAAAAAAGTTTCTTTTCTTTTATGGATGATAGAAGGAGGCTTTCTTTTACCCTAAATGTTGGAAGTGGTTATCTTTTTGAACTACTTGACTAAGTGCAATTGTTCTTTGTTAAACAATAAGTTGGTTTTGAAAAGACCAATAGAAGAGAAATGGTCTAGTGAACATCAACTTGGTGTTTTGGTGGTGGCTTGCAATTGTAATGGATGGAGGTTTAGAATCCAAGAAAACGTTTTTAAAAATGGCATTTATTTTTTCATTATGACAAATTTTGGAAATGGCCCAATACACAAGCAACATGGGAGTTCTTTTGTGTCCATTATCCCTAGCTTACACATTTAGTCTCAAACATGTTTAGATGGAGGATGTTTACTTAAGAGCAATGGCTCTTTAACAATAGACTCCCAAAGAAATTTAGAATAATTCAGAAAATATGGGCTATCTTCAAAGGGAACACATTATGGATCATTTGGGTGGAATACATTGAACATATCTTCAATATGATTAGGTGGAATGACTATGGAAGAAAGTCTCAAATTTATGGGGAACTCCTTCAATATGTCTAGATTGCTTGAACATGATATTGTACCTCCTAAAACAAATGTCTTTGCAAGAGGAAGCCATCCTCCAAGCTTTTGATACATCTTGGGGTACAAGATTCACCTTTTGTTGTAGAAAACATTACAAGGTTACTTGGTCACAAGAAGGGATGTGAAGGGAGGTTATTATTTTTGATGTTTTCATAAATTACTTGCCTTTATCTTTAGAGGCATCCTAGTCCTTTGTTTCATAAGGTGGTTTGGTTCTTTTGATGCTCTCCATTGTTATTTCCCTCCATTGTTATCTATAAAAGATGTTTTTATTTTCCTAATTTTCTTATTCCATATTTTTATTTTCATATTTATTATAATATTAAAAAAAAAGGTTCTAACATTTTATATCTCACCAACCAATGAAAATAAGAGAAATCATTTTTGTGATGCTCAAGCAAATTAACACCCTATAAAAATGCTTTTGTCCATGGTTTGATGATTCATTGCAAAAAAACTCTTTGGGCATGAAAACAAAAAATCTTTTCTCTGATTTTTCTTCTCCTCCACAACATCCCAATCTTGAAATAAGCCAACAAAATATCACACTACCTCCACTCCCAATTCCTCCATGCCAAATCTTCCACAATGCATACCTTGAACCCATGTCCAATTGCTATCATGACATTCATCCCTGAAATCCATCCACATCATGACAATGTTTGAGTGCAATCCAATCACCAGTATCATTATGACCATGGCCCCATGTTTGCAACATTGGAAGAGGGATCCATGCTAGTATTGTTTGGTTCTTGATTCTAAAAGGAATTTTTTGGTCCTGGTTCTAAAACTTTTAAATTTTTTCAATGGAACCTTTGGTCTAGTCCTTGCACGGTCGTTTGAATTTCTAAGACCTTTGGTTTTAGTCTTTTCTTAAGAAAATTGAAGCTAAGTTTAATTTAATATTAAGTCTAGTTCCATCTCCATTACACAAAACAAAAACAAAATTATTTTATGTAATATTAAAATTTTCAACTGGTCCACACATTCCAAAATAAAGATTATATAATATTAATTATGTACAACCAATTAAATTTAATTACTTGTGTCAAAAATAGGGTCAAGTTGTTGTTGTATTTTTGGGGGACAAGTTATACTTATTTACCTAGAAAACTTGAACCTATTCAAGAAAGAACAATACCCCTTTTAGGTTTGAATTCAATTACCAAAAAGTCCAATTGACTGGTTTTGTTCCAATAGTGTTCCTAACAAAACTTTGAACCTCCATCCTGGATATAAGCCTAGAATTTGACCTAGAGCTTGGATTTGAACCTACATAAAATCAAGAACTTGCCAACAACAATCCATGCCACAAGTGATTCCCCCTAAATGGTGGGCATAACATGCATGACGTGACCACAATTGAAAGCTCTTGTGGGCAGAGTTTCAGATTTTTTTTTCTTAAATTGTCAAAAAAAGGAAGTATTTTTTTGAGTTTTTGAGTTGCCAATCAAAATCTATTTTCATGCGTAGCACACATTCCGCCGATAACGCGCCCAACAGATCCACTCCAAAAATTGTGCCGGTGCTTTTACGCTGGTTAGAAAATGGCTGGCAGGCGAGAACCGGGACATCGGGACACGAGCCTTGACCGCAGGTAAAACTAACTGCCGCCCGGAAACAAACAGGACTGTTGTTGCACTGGAACCTCCCATCGAGGTTCCAGAATCTTCCCATACTCTCGCAAGCCGCCGCTGCGATGCCCGGAGTTCTGACTCATCTTCCCTGCCAAGATTCCCCGACTTTTTCCCGGCCCGACAAAAGCAGCAGCAGCTGCTGCGTAGCTGCTACGGAGCTGTCCGCCTGGGAACGCTAGTCCTCTTTGCACCACCTCTTTCCGAATATGAAGAGCTCGAACTAGAGATGCCGATCAACATTAGGTGAAATTACGAAAGGCAAGCACACATGATGGTCGAAGACCATGATGATGATACACTTGAGCAGCTAGATTGCTGCGTAGCATACACAGAACTTGTCCTCAGCTCATAGCAGAATTTGTTGCTTACGCAAACCCAATTCCTTGTTTTCCATAGATGCCCACATCTGAACTGAAGTAGTAAGAAAACTAAGGTAGCTGCATCCAGAGATGGGCGATGGGGGCGAATCAGAATGGGATTCAGCTACTTCTCATAGGTCGAACTTGCGGGGTAAATTCAAGGAGCCGCTCAGAAGATTAAATAGAGGCAGAGGCCGCAAATTAGGCACTGCCTGCTTGAGTTTCAGGCAGCGTTGTCAGCCTGGTTCTAGTAGTCGCTTAAGCTCAAATTCTCCGGAACCCGGGAAAACTCCAATTTGTAGAGCAAACGAAGCTTCAGATCAGTCTGTAGTGCTACCGAGACTTCACTCTGATGGTAGAGGAAAGCGCATTGTTCAACTCGAGAACAACAGAGAGGAGTACTGTGGCGAAGCATCGTATCTTCCAGCAAACGCAGATGGCACAAATCCTAATTCTCGGGTTCTTGAAAGAAGTGGTAACAGCGAGGAGACAGCGAATTGCAGCTTGGTTAATCAGATCGTGGGCCGTCACGATTCTCCGATCCTTCATGGAAGTTCCGGCAGTCGAGGGTCAGGGGAGGAGAAAATCAACGGAATCCGACAGCAGAATAACAAATGGGTAGTTGAGATGCGGGTGGCAGGGAAGGAGAAGCAGCACTTGCTGGGGTTCAAACGAATCTGGCTGGGCACCTACTACACATGGGATGAAGCTGTTCGTGCTCGCGACGTGGGTGTGTTCTACTGCGGCAAAGAGCCTCGCCGCTACTTCTCTCCTGCTTGTATACCCTTTCTCCCTTCCCTAGAGACACTCAGTGTCTCTAGAGAACCTGAGAAAATTTCAGCAAGCATAAAAGCTCTCGCTGCGAAGAACTCGACAGAGCCAGACTTGGGTACCTCTGGTGCTCCTCCTTGCAGTCATCTCTGTCATTCCTGCGCAGCAGCTCAGGTACTGCAGCCCCAGACCATATCACACACAGCTCATGGTCTCGCTAGTTTGCATCAGGCTCAGACTGAAGGCTTCAAACACTTCCAGGATGTGGATCAAGATCGAAGAGGAGCAGGTGCCATTCCCCAGGATCAGCTTGATCAAGCTCAGAGGGATATGGAACAAGCTCAAAGAGCAGCCTGCGCCATTCCCCAGGATCTTGAACATGTTCAGAGGAATATGCAGGATCAAGCTCGAAGAGCAGCCTATGCCATTCCCCAAGATCTTGATCATGCTCAGGGGGCTATGGTTCCCACTCCACAACAAGCCTTCCCAAATGCAAAGGAACTGGATCAATATCAGAACCCACTGTATGATCAGAGAGGGAATGCACAAACCCTAGAAGGTGAAGCTCAAGATCTGGATCAACTAGCTTTGACAAACGTGTTGCCTGAGGCCACTACTGATTGTGGCTATAGCTGGGACGCCATGGACCATGTCCTCAGACACATGAGTTGCAGTGCATCTGATCAGAATATTGGGGATCAATGTAGAAATTTTGTACATGATTTTGTAGTAGACCACTGGGCTCAGTGGGAAGACGAGAGAAATGGGCGGGAGTTAGGTTTGCTGGATCCATGTGAGACTGCGAAATTTGAGATGGGAAATTCATTGCAATATTGCCAATTTGCATCAGGTTCAGTTGTTGGAGCTCTCATGAATCAAGTTGAAAAAGAAAACCATGCATCAAATTGCATCGTTCCACTTGCGCCTACGATTTCAGGTAGCACAACTGCATACAATAATGTAGATGGATCAAATTGTGTCAATCCACATTTTGTGGCTCAGATTTCAGATTGCACAACTGCATACAATAGTGCACAGAAAGAAGCTCATGGTCAGAGTTTTGGGAATCATGTGTTCGAATCTGATCAGATTGAAAATGGGAGTGAAGACTGTAGACTTTCACCTGGGCTTCTAGAGACAGATTGGACAACGGACCTTGTGCAGGGTTTGGATCAGCTGCAATGTTTTTCACCCTTATGGGATGGATTGAATGACCCAGATTTGGAGCAGGCATACATCAAATGGTTGTCAAATCAATGAGTCCATCATCCAGCTCCAATTGAAACCTAAACTTCAATTTCAATGTGTCTTATCTTGGAGAATTTTTCCTTATTTTTATGTGAAAGTCATAGACTGTGCACCAAACTGTAAACTAGGGTTCACTTTTAAGTCCTCTATAGTAAGTTGAGTATAAGCAGTGCTGTTGACAACCTCTCAACTTCCACTCCTTGAAGACCCACCTCCAAATTCACACTTCTGATTTGCCCTTGGCTTTAAGAAGTTGAATTATGATCTCCACACTGAACATCAATGTCTTTTTTTAACGAATTTTCTGATGCTGCCAAAGTGGCAATCGGCCATAGCAAGATGTAGAAATAGTGGTGAGTGTCTCCCTAAACCAGTTTTGAAATAAAGATCTTTTATAAAACCTTCTATATTGTTGGCTACATACTGAAAACCAAATATAGAAATCTGGCTACTCTATGTATATGTTTTTCACTTCTGGCAATTGACTGCCTAAAATCACTGCATTTTTGACTTTATGATTCTTTCACTTCTTGGCAAAATTTCCCAGGGAGCAAAAGGGCTGCTGCGTATGGTAGATTTCTTCCAGCATCACTTATATGGTGTTTGGAAGTAAGATAAGACTCATATCCTCTGTTTTCAATCTCATTTTTTTGGTTTTGTAGTCCAAAGTTGGACTGAATTTTTGGAAGTTTTTTATCATTCATCTTTTGAGTTGAGAAGGTTTTATGCACTTGACCATGGCTCTTCCATTCATGGGCAAATTCCTTTTCATATTGAGGTGAAAATCTAGAGTCTCCCCAAACCCAAATTAAGTGAATTCAAGTCTCTGATCCTTTTTGGTGTATCTGGAGGGCACATTATCAAGCCAAATCTGTCCTTTGCAAATGGTGGGGTTTTTTTTGAAAAACCAGAGACTCACTCCAGTGGGCATTTTGCTTTTCAAAATGCCACAACTTTTTATCTGATTTTTTTGGTGAGAAATCAAAAAAAATAAATTCTTCTGGTGCTATACATAGAGTAATGCCCTTGGGGTGGGGCATTCCCAAAATAAGCACCCATCTTTGACTTCATCTTGGGCAGGCACTTATTTCATGCATCTCCTACTTTGAAGGTGTTAGAAGTGTTAGTTTAGTTATTTAATTAAATCATGATTAGTTTAGTGTTAAGTTGGATTAACATAATTTATTATGTTTTAACTTAGAATTGATTCAAATATAAACATGGTTTGAATTATTCAGTGTTTGGGATATACTCTTGAGGTGTGCGTTTTTAAATCATTTTTGTTTAGATATGATACACAAAGTTAATGTGTTCTTATATTATTTGTGGGGACAATGATAAATATAAGTGTTCATATGGTAGTGCCCGACAAAATTGTTACCCTTTCCCCTACACTTCATCCATTTGTTGTAAAGCATTCAAACAAATTTTAATTTTCTAGTGTTTTCAGAGGGCACCATATATAATTTGCATATCCCTCTTTGAATAGAGGAGGGATCTTACACCTACTCTTAAGGAGTAGGTGGGATGTTATCCCTACTTACTTGTAGGTGTATGATCCCTCCCATTCCTACACCTGGTGATCTACAAATGTTTAGATTCCCATGAGCAGAGAATATTCCCTAAGTGTGGGCCTGGGTGTGGTTTCCACCTTGACCTAAGCCCCTTATTTTTGGAATGCCCTCACCTTGGGGCTTTGTCCTACATGTAAAGGGTTTTACTTGCCCCTTCGGCTTATTGTGGCATATTTCATACTGCAGAATATTCCACTTTCTTGCCAAGTGCTGAATCTACACTTTAAAAGGCAGAAAGGGCAACTAAAGTCCTTTATGCCAGGTACATGCCCCAAGGGTATATTCCCTAATACATAAGGAACCCTTATTCAACATAATGTCACAATAGAGTTCCATAAGGCCCCCACCCCCTCCCTCCACACCCCTTCCCCCCATTTGATGTAAAAACCAGTGTTGGGTGGGTATCACATTTTTATGATACCCACTGGATCCAGTTTTCATGAAACAATTCATAAAAGGGTCTGGTTTTCACTCCCCCCTCCCCCCCAATTTATATGCTGGGCAAGGGTATCAATATTTTAAAAAACCGGTTCTCAATATGCCGGTTTTCAAATTTTTGAGAACAACCGGTTCTCCTTTGCTGGTTCTCACAAACCAGGTATTACTTATTAATTGGTTATTATTTTTAGAATTCCAGAAAATTTAAATTTAAATTTAAAAATATCAATTTTATTATATCTCTTACTAATGAAAAAATTACAAACATTGTTACAAACAACTTTTCAACACTAAGTAATATTTTATTTATTGGAGTTTTACACTTTTAACAACTTCATCCCTTTCAAATTCATTTTCAAACTCTTCTAATTCCTCTTTTAGATCTACATCCTTTTCAAGAAATTCCACTAAGTTAGATGGAGATTTATAACCTATTCTAGGATCATTAGGCCAATTTTTGTTGACAAACATCAACTTCTCTAAATTTTTAGTTTGCAAACAACATCTCTTAAGGTTGGTAAGCATTCTAGCCAAAAATAAAATTCTTTTTATTTCAATTTGAGATCCAAAAAGACCCAAAATTTGTTAGGTTAAAAATCCAAATGTAGGAAACATTATTTCTTGTTTTTGCCACCATTGAAGAAAACATTTGATGTCCTTAACATCCAATTGATATTTCCTGAAAACCAGCAACTTTCTTTTCACAAGTTTTTTTGCTGGTTCACTTGTGCTTGTAGTTTGTTCAAAAATATCCAAACTGTGGCTAAAAAATATCTTGGTTAGCATAATTCCTATCTAACCTTACCAAAAGATGCAAATGTTCATGGCATTTCACCAACATAGGAGACCTGGATTTTCTATCATATTCCTCAACAAGAGCAACACCTTGCTCCCTTCTAACAAATGAGGATACTATATGAAGATTTTAAAACCCAGGGTCTAACATTAAAGAGATCATATTATGAGCTTTCTTGTTTTCATCTTTCTTCAAGAATGAAAGGAAAGAATTTAACACATTGGTTACCTCTCTTCAAATGTTGAAAGCAAGCAAAGATAACTCATAAAAAATAATGGAATCATCTTTCATTAGGCTTTCAAATGAAGGAATAATTTTGTTTTCCTCTTTTAGTTTCAAACTCGTGGAAATAGTAGTGTAAAGCATCATCGAGGAGCCAATGTCCATAGGATTGATTAAAAACACAAGTAGAAACAATTGGAAAAAGACAATCCATTATAATCTAAGAAATATGCCATGTTAAAGGTGGAGGCATTCGACCAAAGATTTTCATAGCAGTATGTTTATTATAACAAAGCACAATGGCAGAACAAAGTTGTAAGGCCTCTTGAAACATAATGACCACATTAACAAACTTGCAACACAACCACTAATAGAAAAGATTAATTATATTGTATAATTTAGAACTTAAAAAATTATAAATTGTTGAAATAATAATGAAACAAAAAGGACTACTTGCTTTTCACTAGAGTGTTCAATTTTCTAGGGTAAATACTAGTTTCAAGACAAGCCTTGTTCCATTTTTGCCTTCCCTTTCCAAATTTCATAGGGTAAATGATGCACTTTTGTAGATCTACCTCAATAGACTTAATAGAAACATACTTTAGATCCTTACACACCTTTTCTTCTACAGTGCCATAGTGACATGCTTTTGAAAAAACATGTCCAAAGCAAGTGCCCTAAAAGCTTTCTTCTAAACCAAGAGATTCATAGTTTACAACAATTTTCAATGTAGTAGTCATTGCATCGACATTTGACCCTTCATCTTTGACATAAGTAATGATTTTTTTCCTTAAACCATATTTGTCCAATAATGCTTGATCAATAGTTTCTATCGCTTTAAACAAACCAATAATTACACATCTAAAGATAAAGGCTAGCTATTGCAAAAAAACAATTTGCCAATACAGGAAGAACATACTATTGACTTGTCTTCTCAACTAACCCTAGCAATATCTCTTATGAAAACTACCTTCTAAAAGGGAAATTTAATTTTGGACAAATGCACAAAATTAAACGTTTCAACCACATGCTTTCCACAAATTGAATTGGTAAATTGTTTTTGACAATCAAAAGGCCAAAGTTTTTTAAAAATTCTTTTTGTGGCACATCCTTTTTTTTGAAAGAATCTTTTATAAAAATTGACCTACCAAATTCAATCATTATTTTCTTTGTTGGTTGTCTTTCTTCTCTTCCTTTTAGTGAAAAGTTTACTTTTTCAAACATTTTTGGAATAACAATGTGCTCTATATCCACATGTTTTTAAAAAAAAGTTATTCCATTTGTTTTATAATAAGAAATTAGTATTTTCCTTACTTGAGTTCTCAAATTTATTCCTATTACAAGTTTTTGATAACAAAGGATACAACACATCATTTGTGTATTATCATTGACACAATAAAAACTCCAACACAAAGATAATCTTCCATGTGGTTGCCAACTTTTTCTTCGTGCATGCAATTTTTAAAGATTTATCTTCATTTCTTCTTCTTTTTCATTTTTTGGATTCTTGCTTGTTTTTATTTGCACACTTACATTTTCTTCCATAATTTCATCATTCAAAGAGATTTCAATTGTCTCATTATTTCCCATTACAACATTTTCATCTATAGAAGATTGTTCCATTGGTAATTTTCACAAGAATATTTCCAGAGCTAACTAAGGCATAAGATTAACAAACAATTCCAGTTTTTTTCGCAAACAAAAAAGAAAAAGAAATCAAATATTCACAAAGGTTTAGGGTTTAGGAAAAACATTTACAAAAACAATGGGTTTAAGGGCAAACTTTTGAGAAAACATTTACAAAGAATGGGGTTGAAAGTTAGGAAACAAAACAAAATTACTCAATTTTCTCATTAAATTTATAAAAATGTATAATAATAGTTTTTGTAGAAAAATTGTTTGAATTCATGGATATTCTACACATTAACAAAAAATAGAATTAAATCAAATTCTTAAAAAAAAAATGAAAAGAATTTTAAAAATAGAATAAAATAGAAAATAAATTTAAGACAAAAATGTACTTAACAAAAAAAAAAAAAAAAAAACAAACCT
>Ga0116227_10008383_pt1 | contig 19545 bp, 22 predicted proteins | sample S1TSphgellanicum_FD_89693 | JGI IMG/M metagenome (GOLD analysis project Ga0116227, IMG submission 89693) | Host-associated microbial communities from peat moss isolated from Minnesota, USA - S1T2_Fb - Sphagnum magellanicum MG | ecosystem: Host-associated > Plants > Peat moss > Unclassified... | reverse complement strand
GGGGGGGGGGGGGGTGGGGGGGGGTGAAAGGAGGACCCTGGCTTTACGGATAACTTTATTGGGGGCAAGGGACTATCTAGCGCATTCGATTCAACTTTGGGAAGCTTTTTTACCTTATTAGAACTGGTTTCACATTACGAGAACTGGTTTCTTTGGTGAAAGCGTTTAGACTGTTTAAAATTGGAAACAGATATTTTTTTGGTGTTTTTTTTGTGTGAAAGTACTCTTAAACAGACAACTCCAAAACATGCACAACATGGGCTGAAAGTGTGTGTTGGGCATCATCCATCTATTCATCCATCCATCCATCCATCCATTCATTCATTCATTCATTCATTCATTAATTTGAATACAGGACTTTCTCATCCGATGACTTGTATCGGTAGTTTTTCATCCATCCATCCATCCCGCTAGCCCGCTTGCCGCTCCCTCCAAGGCGACGAAGCTACACGCGAAGATACGCTCCTGCTCTGCCGCTGCCGTACTCTCTGGCTCGCTGGCTCGCTGGCTCTAGCGCTTTTCTCCTTGGCGGTCCCGACGGAGGATTCTTGTCCTACAATTTGTGGCAGGCTGCTGGGGGCATTTGCGTGTGGGTTACGTTCGGATCTTGGCCCCGATGTGGTACAAATCCATTAACAAAAGCTGTGGTGGTGGTGGTCTTTTGGGGGTAGCAGCAGCATCAGACAGAATTTTTCCATGATCTCTTCTTCTTCCTCTCCTACTAGTGCCTGCTTCCTGCTGCTGCTGCTGCTGCTGAGCTGATTGACGTGCTCCACTTGTTTTGTTTTCTTGGAATGAAGTAGCGGAAGTAGCGGAAGAAGAAGAAGAAGAAGAAGAAGAAGAATCATTTTCTCATTGTACTAGAGCCTTGAATCCCATCATCATCATCATCATCATCATCTTCTGAATGTGAAGACTTAGAAATCCAGCTTCAATCATTGATGGGTGAGCTCCACAGCTCTAGTTGTGGAGATTCAGGAGGCAAAACCCCAGTCGATCTGTAGTAGCTACGGACTCATGTGGCCTCAAGAAGAAGAAGAAGAACAAGAAGCAGAAGATTAAGCAACATTTGGTTGTAGCTGGAGTGTACAATTACGCGCGGCGCGGGATCTCAAATAATATTTCACGTTGAAAGAAAGATTTGGGTCTGTACAGCAAAGACGCAAAAATAAAAATAAAATCATGGACCCAAAGGAGAATTTGCCGGAGCAAGAAGATGATCTGGAGATAGAGCAGCCAGTGAATCCTGTCCGGGATTCGGGAGTTGTAGATGAAGAAGCTGCTGCTGGAGATGAGAAGAATGAGGAGGAGACAACGACAACAAAGGGGGAGGCATTGGAGATAGACGGAGGAGGAGGAGGAGCTGCTGCTGCTGGGTTGAATCAGGATTCAAAGCTGCAGGAGGTGGCGGAGGGGGGGAAGAAGAAGAAGAAGAAGAAGAAGAAGAAAGAAGGAGAAGAAGACGAGGGTGGTGCTGGTGGGTCAGTGTCCATTTTCAAGCTTTTCGCATATGCGGATAGCTTCGACTATTTGCTCCTCGTGGTGGGGACAGTGGGCGCTGTGGTACATGGTGCGGCTTTGCCTGTGTTCTTCGTCATCTTCTCCAAGCTGCTCAATGGCTTCGGCTCCAATATCAATACTCCAGACAAGACCACTGCCGTTGTGGGCAAGGTAGGTAACCCCCCATCATCATCATCATCATCATCAGAACAGAAGAAGAAGAAGAGGAAGAAGGGGAAGAAGATGCTGCTGCTGGTTTTTTGTTGTGGAATCTGTTTTACTGTTGCCATCCATTTTGTTTTTGATCATTTGCATCTTTCTCTTTTGGACACATGGCCAAGAGTGATGTTCATGTTATTGGGGTTCTCTGGCATTTGTTTGATCTCTGTCTCATTTGTAATGTTGAAGATGATGATGATGATATTGGGATTCTTCAATTTTGCAAATACAGAAGAAGTCAGATTCACATCTTGTCACTTGTTTTTTTAATCACAAACTAACTGCATTTTGTGGTGATGGTGGTGGTGTTTGTTGTTGTTTTTGATTTATTTTTTGGGTGCATTTGTTTGATCCGCATCTCTCTGCTCTGCAATGTCAACAATGATGATACCTGATGCTGCATTTTTTTGCAAATGAGGAATTAGTTGGAATCACGACTTCTCACTTGTGTTTGATCCCAGTTTTTAGCTTAAGCAATCTGAAGGTTAAATTCCATAAGTACCCATAGATTCTCCAATTGGGTTTTTGTATTAAATTGCAGTAGTGAAGAGCTAGTTGCAAAATAAAAAATAAAAAATCATGATTTCTCAATGTGTTCTGAAATTACTAGGCTCTGACATATCTCCAACAGTTTGCAACCCACTGCTACTACTACTTTAGAATACACAAGAATTTGGACATTGAAGCAGCTCCTAATTAATGCGAGAGTTGGGGTGGATGGTGGGTTTGCAGTATGCACTTTATCTTCTATACCTGGGAATTGTCACTTGGATTTCATCATGGGCAGGTACAAGAAAAACTTACCATCTCTCTGCTTCATTTTGTTCTTGAAACTTTTGTTTAGAATATATATATATGGTCCTATTCTTTTATCATCTTCTCTTTCATTTTGTTGTCAAAACTTTTGTCTAGAAAATTAGATATTGGTTACTGTGTTCTCTTTCACTTTTTAATCAAAAAATTTGTGTAGAAATTCACAGCTGGGTATTATGATATAGTAGTAGTTGTAGTAGTAGTACTAGTAGTAATAGTAGTAATAGTGTTATACCCTAGTTTTAGAGGTTTTAGAGTTCTTACTAGTCTCTACCAAGAAAGGTCAATCAATGGTGAAGGAAAAAGATCCAGTTCTTATATTGTAATCAACTTAGAGAGCTAAACCTAATTGCAATGATCCTCAAGGCCATCAAATCTTCAACCCCTTCGATTAGAGGTGTGTTGTCTCTTTTTTTTTGTGGGTGAAGGGGGTGGGGGGCGATTTCACTGACAAATGTTGGTGACTCTCAATGTGTATACACAGAGGTGGCAGCTTGGATGCAAACAGGTGAGAGACAAGCAGCACGAATTCGGACAAAATATTTGGAAGCATTGTTAAGCCAAGATGTTGGCTTCTTTGACACTGATGCAAGAACTGGTGAAATTGTGAACAGCATATCAAGTGAAACTCTTCTCATACAAGATGCTATCAGTGAAAAGGTGTTTAATCCGAACCCCTCTTCTGCTTCCCCCTTGCACCTTGCATTGAGTCACATTGCTATCTAGAAAGTGGGCAGTTTGAGTTATGTAATTTTAGCCAAATGGGTGTTATTGATTGTGGTCAGTGATGGAAAATCAGCTGGTGAAAATTCTGCAAAAAACTCAGAGTCAAACAAGATTTCACAAGAGTCAAATGTTTTGCTACAGCCTTCTTCATCACCCTTGCACTCCCTGTCATAGTGCTCAGACGTATTGATGTTCTTTTGTTATTGCTTGTTTTTGTTTAACTGGACTGGGCAAAGCTCAGATGGGAAACTACATCCATTATATGTCGACGTTTGTGGCCGGATTCATAGTTGGATTCTCAATGTTGTGGAAGTTGGCCCTTGTAACTCTAGCAGTAGTTCCAGCAATAGCTCTCGCAGGTGGATTTTATGCCTATGCTCTAACTGGCCTAACCTCCAAAAGCGAACAAGCATATGGAAAAGCAAGCGTTGTTGCTGAACAGGTAAAGAATCAAAATACGACCAAAATTACTGTATCTCACTAAATTACTTGTGATTAGGTATACAGATTAGCACTTTGTGAGCAACAGCACTGCAAAAGATAACCCCAAAATGAGATTGACTCAAATTAGTGATATGTTAATTATGAGAAATTGGGTGAAATTAGTGTTATGTTAATTATGAGAAAATGGGTGAGATTAGCAACGTGTTAAATAATTTACGACGAGTTTGATGAAATTAGGGATCTGTAAAATTGTGTGAGTGAGACTGACTTGTGGGTGGGTGGGGGTGATTTATATTTTGGTTTCTGTTTTTTCAGGCAATTGCACAAATAAGGACTGTGTACTCATTTGTTGGGGAGACAACAGCAGTGCATCAGTTTTCAAGGGCCTTACAATCGACTTTGAAGCTGGGTTACCAAGGGGGTCTTGCCAAAGGTCTGGGGATGGGCATCACATACAGTGTTCTTTTCTGTTGCTGGGCTTTGCTTCTATGGTATGGAGGAAAGCTCGTCCGTGAGGGTGAAGCCAATGGTGGCAAAGCGTTATCCAGCATATTCGCAGTTATAGTTGGAGGAATGTGCGTAATTAATTTTTTTCCATTTGTTCCCATCTGGGTGGTTGTTCATCAAGAAATCCAAATTTAAAATATTACTTGTTGTGACAAAAAAAAGTGCACTACTTATGGTCCAAATAATCTACAACAAGTAGTAGATTATCGGCTTTAAATGATTTGTGTTTGCATTTGTGGTGGGGGGTGGGAATGGGGCATCTACAGTTCATTGGGTCAGTCAACACCCAATTTGGCAGCTTTTGCAAAAGCAAAAGCTGCAGCTTACAATGTATTCAAGATGATGGAACTCAAGCCGGTTATCAATGCCAACATTGGCACACAAGAGGTGCCTACATCAATCCAAGGAAATATCGAGTTTAGTCATGTTGAGTTCAGCTACCCATCACGACCAGATGTACTCATTTTCAAGGACTTCTCATTGACTATCCCAGCAGGCAAGACGGTGGCCATTGTAGGTGGGAGTGGTTCTGGAAAAAGCACAGTGGTGTCGTTGATTGAACGCTTTTATGACCCAAATGCAGGTGTGCTGATTATCTTTGTTGTGCTGTAAAATTTGAGGCTTGCATTGACTTTAGTTTTAGTGACCAAAAAAAAGTTTGCTATATTATTTGTGAATTTTTTTTTCCCACACCCAATTTGCTATCTAAGCTCCTGAATTCTGCCACAAGAAAATAAAATAAAATCTCATGAATAAAACTGACACTTTTAAGGGCCAAGCATTTTCTACTGATGTATACCTATACAAAACTCTCATTGATAGTCTAGAGGCAATTGTAATGAAAACTTCGTTGTAATGAAGACTGTCTTTAGAACTAGAATTCAAGACATGACGTATATGTACGTGGGTTTTTTTGCAGGAACTGTGCTATTGGATGGACGCAACATTCGAACAATTCCGCTAGATTGGCTAAGGGATCAAATTGGATTAGTCAACCAGGAGCCAACACTATTTGCAACAAGCATCAAGGAAAATATTTTGTATGGCAAGAAGGATGCATCAGATGCAGAAATTGAAGAAGCTACCAAATCGTCAAATGCCCATTCATTTATTGTCAAATTGCCTGAGGGCTATAACACGCAGGTTCTGAGGACTTGCCCTCCCAACTGCAATTTGTGAGTTTTCAAGGATTGTAGTTCATCGAGCTTGCTGATTTGTGTGTGTGTGTATGTGTTTTCCTTTGGTTTTCTTCAGGTGGTGATTTTTTTGTTGTGTTTGGGGCAGGTGGGTGAGCGTGGAGTGCAAATGTCAGGTGGTCAGAAACAGCGAATAGCAATAGCAAGAGCAATGCTGAAGAATCCAGCAATACTTCTACTTGATGAGGCCACAAGTGCACTTGATGCCGGCTCTGAAAAAATAGTGCAAGAAGCACTAGATCGTGTGATGGTGGGTCGCACCACAGTCGTGGTTGCACACCGTCTCTCAACCATCCGTGATGCTGATTTTATTGCTGTTGTTCAGCAGGGTGAAATTGTTGAGATTGGAGATCACAATACACTATTGGCAAAGAATGGTGCATATTCCGCCCTTGTAAGGCTACAAGAGATGGCCATGTCTAAAGATCAATCAGTTACAGCACCAACAGTCACACGAGTTTCTTCTGGCTCCAGGTGTGCTATGCAGTTTTTCTACAATTTTTCTCTTGTGAATTTGATGGATTGGAGGTTTTTGTAGTACTCTCACTGATGACAAAATGATTGTGTATGTATGTACATACAGGGCTTCAATGTCAAATTCAATCACAGTGTCCCACTCTGGCAGGAGATTCAGTAGGCAATACAGTGCAACAAGGTCCGAAAATGAGTCCTCAATTCAGGAACTGAAAGAGGAGCTTGAACCTGTGCCAGCAGCAACCCTGTGGCGTTTACTGAAGATCAATCGACCAGAATGGGGATACGGTGTCTTGGGTTCCCTTGGATCCATTGTTTCAGGCTGTATGAACCCTGGATTTGCACTTGTTATCAGCAATGTTCTGTATGCTTATTATGATTCCAACCTGCGAAAGATGGAACATGATATCAGGACGTATGCGCTTATCTTTGTTGGCCTTGGAGTTATTGCCATCTTTGGCTACTTCACTCAGCATTTCTTCTTTGGTATTATGGGAGAAAATCTGGTGAAACGCATCCGCGAATTGATGTTTGCAAGTACGCGTTCAACATCCCTTTTTTTCCCCCTATCTTTCCATATCTATTATGTTCAATGTGGTTTGTTTGTCTTTTTTTACCTCAGTTTTGGGTAAATGTGTTTTGTGGAGTTTTGTCTCTGCAATTAATTCCATGTTGATATTTTACACGACTTGAGTAAATGGGCTATGTTCTGGATGAGATGTTTTACATTCTTTTTGTGCTTTCTCTTTCGCAGATATTCTGAGAAATGAGGTTGCTTGGTTTGACATTGACGAGAACAACAGTGGCCAAATCTCTTCCCGACTGTCGGCAGATGCCACAACTGTGAAAGGTGCTATTGGGGAGCGCATTTCACTAATCATCCAGAATACCACATTGATGATTGCTACCTTAGTAATCGCTCTTAAGCTACAGTGGCGTATGGCATTGGTGCTTCTTGCAACTTTCCCACTCCTAGTTTTTGCTGCTATTGTGGAGGTAAATGGAATAAAATTGGCAGTTGATTTCATGTTCCACATTGTCTCCACTACTCTTAGTTTGGGTTAATCCAGTGAATGATAACATGAGCATTGTGAGTGCATCCCATGCTTTATTCAATCTATCCACTCTTTCTCGTGCTTAATCCTAGACTTGGGAAAAATTGTTGCTTACCAAAATTGCCCTAAACCCTAAACCCCATAGTACCAAAGTGAGTTTTTTGAATGCAACAAATCTGTTTCTTAAATTGTTCTATTGAGGATGCATACATTGAAAGATGGGTTATCATTAAAATTGATGATGGCAATAATAAGAGCTAAAACAACAGAGAGGGGTTGTGTGGTCACTGTGTGCAGCAAATGTTTTTGAAAGGGTTTGCAGGAGACATATCCAAGGCACAGGCACGAGCCAGCATGGTAGCTGGGGAAGCAGTGAGCAACATCCGTACTGTCGCTGCATTTAATGCAGAGAAGAAAGTTCTTGCATTGTTTGAACATGAACTTGAAGGTCCTATGAAAGCTGGATTTTTCCGAGGCCAGGTTGAAAATCCTCCTGTTATTACTTTTGTTTTGGGGGTTTAACATTCCTTTGGGTGGCTATTTATATATTTTTCTTCGAAGTATTCCCATTTCATTGATTCAATTGCTCTGCTATGCACCTGCTATGGCACTTAGATCTGGGTTCTTCAATGTGGGTTTTCTACATGGTGTTTTCTCAATGTGGGTTTCTACAGAGTGTTTTTCCAATGTTGGTTTTTCTACAAGCTGTTTTTTTCAGTGTGGGTTTTTCTGCAGGGTGTGTTTTTTTGTCATCTGGGTTTTTCTACAAGATGTGTGTTTTGCAATGTGGGTTTTTCTATATGGTGTGTTTATTTTGCAATGTGGATTTTTCTACAGGGTGATGTTTACAATGTAGATTTTTGGGTTAACTGGGTTGAATGTGAGCAGGTTGCAGGTTTTACCTATGGAATCTCGCAACTATGTTTGTTTGGATCCTATGCTCTGGGTTTATGGTATGGCTCCTTGTTGGTTAAACAAGGTCATGCTACGTTTGGAAACGTGGTGAGAGTGTTCTTTGTTGTGATTGTTGCGGCTTTTGCTGTGGCTGAAACACTTGCTCTTGCTCCTGATCTCGTTAAAGGAGGGCAAGCAGTGCAGTCCGTGTTTAGGGTACTTGACCGACGTACAGCAATTGATGCAGATGATCCTGAGAAGGAAAAAGTTGAGTCGATTAAAGGCAATATCGAACTCAAGAATGTTGTATTTGCATACCCAACACGACGAGAAATTACAATTTTCAAGGATCTGAATTTGAAAGTGCGATCAGGAAAGTCTTTGGCACTTGTGGGCGCAAGTGGATCAGGAAAAAGCTCAATTATCTCACTTGTAGAAAGATTTTATGATCCTATAAGTGGCCACATCTACATTGATGGAAAAGACATCAAATCAGTAAATTTGAAATCCTTGCGTTGCCACATTGCTCTTGTCCAACAAGAGCCTGCATTGTTTGCAACAACAATCTATGAGAATATTGTGTATGGGCGGGAAGGGGCATCTGAAGCCGAAGTTTATGAGGCAGCCAAAGCAGCAAATGCACATAACTATATCAGTGCATTACCGGATGGCTACAAAACTCAAGTAGGTGAAAGGGGTGTGCAACTCTCAGGTGGGCAGAAACAACGCGTTGCAATTGCCAGGGCTGTTTTGAAGAACCCAGCAATTTTGTTGCTGGATGAAGCTACCAGTGCACTCGATGCAGAATCCGAAAGTATTGTTCAAGAAGCTTTGGATCGCCTCATGCAGGTATACATATGTATATATGAACACACATTTTTGATTTCTAGGACTCACATACTCATATACCTGGCCACTTTGTTTGTATGTTTTTGTTGGTGTGGCATTGTCAGTTTTGATAGTGTTGGGTGCCAATGTAGTAGCACAAATTATATGTAACTGATCCATTTCTCTCTTACTGGAAAATTTTGTGTATATGGTTTGTTGGCGCAGGGACGAACATCCTTGGTAGTGGCTCACCGTCTTTCAACAATCCGGAATGCCAATAGCATTGCTGTGATCCAAGATGGTGTTATAATAGAGGAAGGTTCTCACCAAGATCTAATGAGTAGATCTGATGGAGCCTATTCCCGTCTAGTTGCCTTGCAAAGCCGTCAGTAGTAGTAGTAGTAGTAGTAGTAGTAGTAGTAGTAGTAGTAATAATGTAGCATTTTAAGAAATTATTCCTCTTGGTGGTCAGGCAGGTGGATCGATTCTTTTTCCTTTGCCCAGATTTCTTAACCTCAAAAGCGTTATTAACTTTTGCAAATCCACAGAAGATATAATTTGGAGGGGAAAAAAATGATATATGGGAGTAGAGATAGTAGTCAGCTCACTCTTGGTGTAAAGTAGATTTTTGTTGTCCTCTGGGTCTTAGATTGAAAGCTAGCAGCATGTAATGCCCATCTGCTTTGATCAATTTCCTTATGTAAAACCAACGACCTAATTAATGAAGGATGCAAAATGCATTCATTATGCTTTCAGGCTGTATCTTTTAGCTCAATAACAACAAGCATAAAATTACCTTTAATGCTCTTACTAAATCACGAAGGATGAAACATACAAAGGATTTTCTAACCAACTATGCAATCCAAGCTTAGAAAGCAAACTGACCAGAGACGATCAAACCATGCAAACCTTCTCATGCAAGTAATATTTCTCAAGCAGCTCTCTATTTCTACTCTTCACTCTGTTGGTGTACAAAATTTGTGTACATTACTTACAAAAACCCAAATCATGGTTCCAAGTATTTTACCATTATTGACTTTGTAGCAAACCCTTCATTTTTCAAAAAAAAAGGGTTTATTCCATTCTTGTGCAAGAACTTGCGTATGCTTTAAACTAAAACCAATTGTTAAAACCAATAGCGGAAATTAACCCATGAAAATTTCAAAAATAATTTATTAATTGACAGACATGTGTGGAAGAAGCTGAGGTACTAAGCTAAGGTACTACAGAGAGATGTGTTTAGTGAAAAAAAGCATGAAAACCTGCAAAGCTTGCATGAGAACAAAAGACTGACCTTTCTTTTCTTGTAGGTTTTGGTTTCTATGAAGTGGAATTCAGCTTAAGGAGTCTAGCTTCTTTGGAGGCCCCAATGTTGTGGCCTCTTGTCTAGGAATAGCTGCTGAATAGAATTGCAAAATTGCTCAAAGAAATCAGAGTTCCACTTGAAAAGTTGAAGATAAGAAAACCCTCCTGGAATCTTGATCACTAATGGTTAGAAGTGTGTCTCCTGGGCCTGTCCCCATTAAAACTCTGACAACCCATCTAGACTTTGGATACTAGCAAAATGGAATATTTGCATTCCAGACAAAAGCATACATCATCAACAAAGGCACAATATAAAAGAGGTTGTCAAGAGTCTTTCCAGCAATTTTAGACACACGTACCTAATATTCTTTTGTTTGTTGAGGTGTAAAGAACCAAATTTTTTAAGGAGAAAGAATTCCCCCAAAAAAAACCCATCATCATACCCACAACAACATTGAGCTATTTGAATTTGAATGTGATTGGCAGAATCCATTGTGGAGACAAACCTATCTATGTCTATGTCCATTCAAGAAAAAAACCTACACCATGAAGAAGATTCTAATGCCAAGCACCAAAAAAAACACAATCCTAATATGAGGTCAGTTTGTCTGCAGGTTTGTTGCTGTCCTCTTGTGGCACAATTGAATATAAAACAGCTAGTTCTAGCATCAGCTTTTTTGCAAGACACCCAAAGAGCCACATGTGTGTGTGTGTGTGTGTTTTTTGGGTTTATCTAAAGGCAAAAGAAGAAGAATTATGGAAACTCAAATATATTTCACCATTGCAAAAATACACCTAATCTTCAAAAAATCCTCTAAAAAGAAACCCAAAATCCTTCAAGATAGAATATAACTCTATAACTAATCTCAAGTTTCAACACAAGCCAAAATGATCATGTTTTTAAAATCCTCACATATAAAAATAGACCCGGCTATTACTACCTAGGGGGACCAAAATCCCTTAAAAGCTACTACTAGGTATACTCTATAATGAATCTAATAAACACAATATCCTTCTTGCCTTGGTAGTAGGCAAGGCCAACAAATTCAGACCACCAAATCCAGAAATTTTCATTGGCCATAACATTGTTTCTGCACACCTACTAACACAAGCATATTCAACACCCATTGTATATAGCAAAATGTATGAATACTACATCCCTTGTTTGTATACAGACATGGTTAAAATCTGCTTCAGTACATGTTCATTTCTCAATATGATAATTTCATCTTTTGCAAAGCCTGGTAGCCTTATACCTACCAATTCAGTCAGCATGGTGAATGAGTGAATGATGGATGATGATTCAGGCTCCTTTGCCATCATCATCCATAAATGTTTGGACACTCTTTGTTGAACACATTTGGCTCTTTAGAATCAAAAGACAGCAAACACCCATTTATTTCTTCAAAGTTGGGTTGGTTGCTACTCTGAACTTGGATAATAACTACTAAGAAAGGGTCCCACAACCTTTACATAATGAGTGGGATGAAGCCCCTTCCCTCTCCACCTTCTTCTTGTGTACATGTTTTGATTTTGTGGGTGGAACTTTTATGACGGGGTCCTATTATTCTTGAAGAGCTCTTTAGTTTCTTCACAGAAATGTGGTGGACCCATTTGCCCATTCTGTTGTTCCAGCAGCTTCAGCTTTAGTTATGCAAAGTAAAGCATTTCAGCAAGACTCTATATATTACATTACATTCTGTATAATTGTATGAATATCACATATCAACTTGTAATTGTATGAATAATCACAAGTTGATATGCGATATACACACTCTGTGAAAATTTTGCAAAGTGATTCGATAGCAATGAAACTCATTTTTTGCAGCCAAACTCTGGATAGCTCAAAAACTCAACACAAGAGACTTGCAGAATCAAAGCCCAAATGATGAACAATCAAGTCACCATCTAGTGTTAGGTGGGTAATTGATTTTTGTTTCATAACCATTTGTTTTGGTTTTTTAAATGAAAGAAATCAGAATCGAAGAACTCCAAGTTTCAGTTACTTTCAAAACCTCAAAGAAAATCGATCGTTTTTAATACGTAAAATAATCGGTGAAGAATCAATGGTGATGGTTGTAAAGGAAGTCATTTGATTTCAAACTTTTGAGACCCATGGTTGTATATCCAAAACATATTATTTGAGACTTGTAGTTATGAAACCTACAAACCACATTGATAACCATGGGGGGGTTTGTTCTTGCTTCTCGTGGCCACCCAAACACTACACCGTCTTCTAATGTCAACAATAAATGAATGTGGATCTTTGAATTTTGAAATGGGCCAAGCTAGAGTGGATGATTATTGAGGACCCATAAAAGACATGTATTGTTTCAACCACCTATGAACCCTCCCAAACCTTAGTCGAAACCTACATCAAAAGGTACTAATGCCATTTGTTGTGGTGGATCAAATTCTGAAATTTTAAAAGTAAAACCCACAAAGTCCATTAGAGTCTTGAAAAACATGTTGTTTATGCAAAGAAAATTTCAGAAGCCAAAAGAAGTATATTTGAAAAGGATTTATAAAAATCAAATCAATTTTGACCTTTCAAAAGTACATGACCAAAATGTGATTAAAGTTTTTGTTAAAAAAAAATTCACATATGATTTTATTATTTCATTCTTTAACACATATTCAATCAATATAAATAATTTGGATTGAAATCCAATATGAATATCTCAATTTTTTGAGATTCTAGTTCAATAATGAGTTCATATTTCTAAACTTCAAAAGTCTATTATTGATCATAAATGCATTATTTGCAAAAATAATTACATTGAAAAACTTTCAAAATGAAATTATACATAATATTTTTGCTTGAAATTTTAGTTGAAGAATGATAATGATACAAGCAACTTTAGGAAAGTAACCCAAATTGGGGAAAGTTGTTGGAGTTGCTAAACATTTTCATAATCAAACATGTGTGCATTTGTAAGCCATTTAGAAATTTCATTAAGGCAAACTTTTCCTTGGGTGGTAGCCGAACTCTTCATTGACAACACTCAAGTTTGCCTGCCCTCCTTTATCTAAGGGCACAAGGACCAGAAAGACTTATGCGTGGTATTATGGAACATGCACGGGGTGGTGTAAATAAACTAAAAATGGGGTTGCAAATACTAGAGTTGTTTTAAGGTGTTAACCTTGTTTTATTAACTGAAACTTGGCACTTCCCAGGCTAACATTTGCCACATGTTGAAGGGTTTGACTCACTTGTGGTAGCACGCATTATGCAGCTGGGAAAAACAAAAGCGATAAAACATAGTGGGGGGGTTGTTGCTTACTTTCGTAGCCACCTTAGCCCAAACTTGTCACAATGGAAGGAAGGAAGCCACGATTCTTATCTATGGCTATGGGTCAACAAGGGTGCTGCCCTTGACTTGTTGGTTTGCGTGATGTACGTTGCCCCTGTTGGCTCTAAACGTGAGAGCAAATTCCTATTCCGAAACCTGGTAGCAGATATTGCTGAAGTTCAAACTCTAGGGGGCATAATACTATTAGGAGGGGATTTTAATGCACGTACTGCAACGTTACCATATACCATTGACACTAGCGACCTTTGTGAACTATTATAGGCGCTTGAGTTCATTAAGATTGAGTAACCAAACGCTGTGGCTAAATAACAGAACCGCAACCCCAATGTTGGTGGTTGGGGCCACGAGCTCTTTGACCTATGTTGTGACACTGGGTTGCTCAGCCTTAATGGTTGGACACTTGGCGACGAATCAGGGGAGTTCACTTGCTTGGTAAATGGGGGGCGTAGCACTGTTGATTATATTGTTGGCTCATTTGTAGTTTGGCAAGCTATTACACACCTCAAGGTGATAATAGATGACACCCGCTACCACGTGACGGGGGGAGACTCTGACCATAAGCCGTTGCACCTACAGTTGAACATTGATTACAGCTTTGTTGAACCACAACATACGGTGGTAACAAAAAAATTCTTGCCTAAGTTCAACTATGATAAATCAAAAGTTGAAGAGTACCAACTTGTCTTAATAGTGAGTCTTGGAAACTTGTGGGTTGTTAACTCGATTAGGCATCTGGGGGCACATGGGTTAGCTGACCTACTGTAGTAATGCGTGCATGCTGCAGCAAAGTTTATTTTTGGCAACAAGCCTTCGGGAGGGAGCTGTAGAAAAAGACACTACCATAAACCCTGGTCTAATGTTGACTGCCATACAACGAAATGTGAGCTAAGGCTCTGGCTGAAAGCTAACCCTAACTCACATGTCGTTAAACATTAGGAAAGTAAATTCAAAAATTTATTAAAAAGGAAAAGATTTTTTGGGAAATTGCAAGAGCTTAACATATGTGTGCGCTTGCTAAGGTGGATGCACTTTCATTTTGGAAAAAGTACCGGCCAAAGGCACCCGTTGTGGATAAAATCAGTGTAGCTACGTTTTTGGAAGGCTTCTACGGGCTAGTTGGTTAGTCTCTGCCACCCATATGGCTCCGAACTAATCACTTAGCTCTGGTGATCGAACCTCCACCTAGCTACACCTTGAACACATATATCACACTTGCTGAGTTGCTTCAAGCGTTGAAAAAGCTACAAAGGAACAAGGTTGTCGGTTTGGATGGTATGGAAGCTGAGTTCATTTTGGATTTAAGAAAGTTGCTACACATGTCACTATTGACAACGTTCAATTGCTTTCTGGCGGAAGGTTTTTTAGAAGCCCTTTCCACTAGGGTGGTCCATGCGTTCTTTAAAGGGGGCAATGCCTCTGAATTTGACAACTACAAAGGGATAACAGTTGGGCCTATGCTAGCAAAATTGTTTGTTATGATCCTTAGCAAAAGGCTGAGCGAGTGGGCTAAACAACATGGGTTGCGTGCCAAGGGTCAAGCTGGGTTTTGCAAAGATTACCGCACTACTAACCAACTTTTCATATTACGAATTCTAATAGAATAGAGTAAGGCAAAAAAGAAACCATTTTATTGCTACTTTATGGACTTCAAAAAGACGTTCAATATTGTGGTGTGTGAAATACTATGGCAAGTGTTGGTTGGCCTCGGGGTGGAGGGACGCTTCTTGCGATGCTTGTAGGCGATGTATGCCAAGGATACCGTATGCATCAACCACCCAAGCGAGGGTGTCACCTCTAGCTTCAGGTGCTAACAAGGTGTGAAGCAAGGTTGTCCTTTCAGCCCCCTATTGTTTGGGCTATATTTAGATGCCTTAGAGGGGTGCTTAGACGGCAGAGAATGCAATGCATCGACCCCAGCAGATGTGCACGTATGGTTGTTGCTTTTTATAGATGACCTCGCTCTAACGTTGGAGTTAGAGGTGGGACTACAATAATAGTTAGACGCACTCCAACAGTTCTTTGTTGAACATGGATTTATAATGAACGTGAAAAAAACAAAAGTCATGGTGTTCAATTATGCCGACCCATGCCAAGAGTTTGTGTTTGAAGGTGATGTTATTGAGCGTGTGCAAACTTTCAAATACTTGGGGATCCTGCTCGAAACCACCCCGAACCTGGATAATGTAGTGGAACATCTAGGAGCTGTAGTAGGCGCTCGTTATTTGCATTAAACCACCACTGTGTAGAGCTACGTATTATGGATGTTAAGTTACGTTATGACTTTTTCAACATGTTGGTGCGTTCCACATCAAGTTACACCTGTGAGGTTTGGGTGGACTCTAAGAAAATAGAGGCTATTGAAGTAGTGTACTAAGGGTTCTTCAAGTCTTTATTCGGAGTGTGAAAAAAAACCAGCACGTCCATCGTGCTAACAAAATTTGGCTAATTCCCCTTTGAACATTTTGCATGGGGACAAGTGTTACTGTACTATAACCGTGTGAGCACAGTCATTAAAAAACGCATCTTGGGAAAGGCATGGGAAACCCAGCTCGCTATGCTTGTTCTGGGAAAGAAATGTTGGGTTGGATCCATGAAAAAATGGCTACTCCAGAATCAACCCCAAGAGGTGGTAGGTTTTTTGCTTCTAGCTCAATCACCATTAGAAATGGTGCTTCAGCTTGTAACGAGTCATGCGCTCTAGGTGAAGACTACTCAATTACCACTAGGAACAGTTCCTGGGATAACGTACATACATTCGACTTGTCTAGCAAGGGTAAAAGGTTGGGAGGAAAGCCAAGTATTTTGGTGCAATGCACACAACGTATGGGTGGGAGCTTAGATGGCTAAGCTGGCCATGTTATAACTAGTGTAACCGACTAGTGGTAGATTTATGACGAGAGGCCCAATTAACCAGGAGGCTTGGGGCCCACCCCCTTTAGGTTTTCCCCACACAATGTTGGGTGTAAAAAGGGTGAAAGATAATATGCGGTTGACTTTCATTGAAAAGCTCTTTACCAACCATCAGATTGGGATTAGCGTGAAGACAAAATACTTGCGTTTCAAGGGTATGTCGTATGAAAGCGAAAGCTACTTGTGTGACATCAACTGTGTTTAGCTACGAAAAGCTTTAGTTCATTTTTGGTGTGGCAACACGTAGCTTGAGGCATTGTTAGGTGCGTGGAAGGGTGTGCCATATGTTAAGAGGCTTTGTCGAGGCTGCGACTTAAGGAAGGTAGAGGATGAAAAACACCTATTCCTTGTTTATCCAAATACACATAAAAGTAGGGAACGTTTTTGTTCGACCTTGCCCCTCACCCACACAAGCACTCTTGTTGAACTCATACAAACTACGAACATGGTCGCCTTGGCCAAATTTGTGGCATGCTGTTAGTACCAAGAGACAATCTGTCCTCCATGATTTACGTTTTGTCTAATGGATTCTCTGGTCCCAAACGGACATAAAATTGTAAATAATAAACAATAAGCAAGGTGGTACCACTAAAAACCACCTTATCAAAATCATAGGAATGTTGGGTCAAATTAAAAAAATAGAATTTCATTTACTTATACATTAGTTTATTTGATTAAATTAAGTGCGCTATGTGTTCCGCACCTATGCACACATTCATGAAAAATCATGAACACCCAAATATGTATAATATGTATTAACATTTAGATTCTTGAACCATTTTTGACGCATTTTTTATTCAATTCCTAATTTTTTTTAAAAATGTGTTTACATTTACAAATTATATATATTTCCTTGTTTATTTAATACGTTCGCAAGAGAACGATCCAAACTAGTCATTAAAAGAATAAAAGATGAAAATAATTATCCTTTGTGTTTTTAACATCAATGGCTTTTTGGGGCTTCACGATCTTGATTTCAAAAATTCATAACTAAATCAAAATTGATTCAATCAATTATCTATAAAAGGCATCAAGTAGGTTGGCATTTGAAGTATTTTCAAAAATTAATATCCAAACAAAAATCTCAAACAATAGATTCCTTTTGTTGTCTTGATCAATATTTTTTTTCATGTGACACCTAAAACTTTTTCCTTATGCAATCATTTTCTGTATCAAAACACATTTTTTGTAAATTTAGTGAGAGTTTTAAATTACACATGACTTGGTTAACCTTTTGATAAATAATTTGAAATGAAAAACTTTCTTTATGTAAATCTTATGTTGTTTTGAAATTGGATGGATCACAAAAATTGGGGTGATGTTTCTAATGGTACCACCCAAGGATCAGTTTGCTAATTACTAAATATTTTTTTCAAAGAAACATTGTTAGTAAAAGAAAAAGCCACTTGGAGGGCAAGGGATGATGTTCCTTTTGCATTTTTTTTTTGTTTGTTTATGTTCTTCAATCGTAAACATGAGGCCATATGGTTGTAAAAATTTGGGATTAAAATGTGTTATATATTGTGCCTACGTTGAATGTATTTAATTTTTTTATATTTGATCGTTGAATTAAGATTAATTTTGATTTAAAATGAATGTTGAGGTTTAAAAAGTTATCATGCACATTCTGGTGAAATGTTTTCCTTGAATTTAGGATTGTAAAAAGATCGGCACCACGATTCAAGCCTATTGGGCACTAATCTATTAGAGCTTTGCATTGAAATTTTTGTCTTAAGTGGTTCACATGTAGGCCTATTGTGCTTTCACCTCAACCATGCATCAAAAAATGTGTAGGAAAAGACCACATGTAAACTAGAAATTGATCCAGTTTTGAATTGTGTGCATTTGAATATCCACTGCATTTGAGGGTTATTAATGCTCCACCATGTTTTAAAGTAGGCACTGTGCTGCACCCATGTTGGTTCTGAAATGTGTATGTCTTATGGAAACATGGGAATTTATGAGCTAACCAAGATTGAAAATGGTACGGTAGGTGTTGAACATTGCTAAAGTTTAGCAATGTTCAGTTGGGGTACAACTCCTTGGTTTTCATCTAGAATAATTCCACCCATACTCAACATTTGACCCTGCAATAATATTTTTCACATCCGAGATTAGCTATAAATATTATATTATCCCAAGCCCCACACATAATTAAACATCTAGTATCTATGAAGGAAAGAAGTTTGTTTGTTTTGTTTTGTACTTATGAGATCCATGGAACCAGGATGCTTCAGATTGTGTTCTTGGTGTCTTTGGAAAGCTCTCGATGAGGAGAGAGGTACATGGGCTTGGTTACATGATGTTTGGACTTGCGGTGCAAAAGTTCTTGAATATTGAATGATTTCTTCACTGAAAATTAAATTAAATTAAATTGTAGCTGAAAATTTCAGAGGAATTGGAATATGCCTTTGGAGTTATTGGAAAGATCTTGAAGATGAGCAGGATTTAATGGAATTTATTTGGTAAGATTTGGATTCAGAATGTGGGAGATATTGATCATCCAAAACATCCAAAACATGCTATGCAATGTGCTGGTGGATCAGATGCTCTTTTGCAACAGATCAACACTGCAGATGAATTCCTGGCCAATTTCTTGGAGGCCAGGAATTGAAAGCCTGGGGATCAGTAGAGAACTTGTGTGTGATATGGGCGATTGATGAACGACCTGTTTGTTTGTTGTTATGATGAACTTACATGCATAATTTTCTGTGATAGATCATTGAAGATGCAAAAGCTGCCAAACTTTATTGCAACAGATGATGATCAACATAAGGTACAGACGAGAAGTTCGTCTAGGGATCGAACTTTTGGGGGGACCCATCAAAGAGTTGGAATGGGAAAAGAAGATGAAGAAGAAGAAGAAGAAGCAGAAGGAGAAGAAGAGTTCAGCTTGCAAATTCTGTATCCTTTGACAACTCTCAGGAAAACCCATCACCCGTTTGTTTGTCGCTTTCTGGTGCGGGACCTACGGAGTCTCTCATCACACGGTCACCTTGTAAATAGGCAAGGATCAGTGACCAGTCTCGCTTGATCAGTGGGAATTTACAGTAGTTGCCGCCGCCTAGTGTATTCATCATTACTCGCAGTTAAGAACCGTGGGGTCCCACGCCTGCAGTTAGATGGTTCGTTCCACCATCGCTGCAGACAGGCAGGCGGCAGCAGCAGCAGCAGCAGGGAGTCGTGAGTCCTCCTCCCTGGGGAGGAGGAAGAATGAAAGAAAGACAAAAAAAAAATGGAGAAGAAGCGGCCTGATCTGCACGATTCCAACTCCTTGTTGTTCCTTCCTTTTCGGCACTCATCATGCACGTGTGCATCTAAGATAGATCTCTCACAATACTATCAGTGAAAAACTTGGTG